>TARA_B110000046_G_scaffold160993_1_pt1 | contig 10478 bp, 7 predicted proteins | sample TARA_B110000046 | Tara Oceans TARA_B110000046 (sample SAMEA4397157) | marine metagenome | biome: Polar Biome; feature: [DCM] deep chlorophyll maximum layer (ENVO:01000326); material: water (ENVO:00002006), including particulate matter (ENVO:01000060) such as... | depth 40 m
AGTTTTTAAATAAGTGTTGGACATCCGATTTGACTCAAGCCGCAACAGCCTCGCAATACCCCCTATCAGCGCGCGCCATTCGGTGTTTTCTAGCCTTGATAGTTTGTCTAGGGTTCTTGTCAACACTGGTTCAGGCGCAAGAAATGCAGCCTTTTTGGGACTGTAGTGCCAGCCCACAAGGTAAATGGCAATGTGTTGAGCAGGCGCCTAAGGGCGAGGGCATAGCCAGAGGTAACCGTCCGGCGCGCAGTCTAAATAAGCAACGGCCTGCCAATCCTGAAGAGCCTCGAGTAGCCAGAGTACTGAATCTAGACTGGGTTGAAGAGCAGGATATGACATCAGAGCAAAAGCTAGGATTGGACCCCTACTGCTGTGGCGCCTATATCGAACCTGAACGCGACTATCCTGACGCAGATATGGATCCCGACGAGGCCTCTTTGCGGGTCAACGCCAATACTACTGAAGCACTTGAAGGCAACATTGCGCTGTTGGATGGTGACGTTCAAATTTCCCAGGGCTTTCGCCAAGTGCGCAGCGATACTGCTAGGATTAATCAAATCAATCGTCAGGTGACGCTTGAAGGCAATGTACGCTTTCGTGAGCCTGGACTCTTGTTGCTCGGAAATAATGCCAAAGTCGATATCGATAGTAAGGAAGTACAGATTGATAATGCGACCTATGTGATTCACGAGGCCTCGGTGCGCGGTGCGGCGAAAAGTCTAGCGCGCACCAAGGATGGCATTATTATTGTCAGCGATGCATCCTACTCAAGCTGCGAACCAGGAGATGCAACCTGGCAGCTGATGACTAGCGAGATTGCCATTGATCAGGCGTCGGGGTTCGCCACTGTAAAAAATGCGCGGCTCGAAGTAAAAGACGTGCCGATTTTCTATTTTCCCTACCTTAAATTTCCAGTTGATAACCGTCGCTCATCGGGGTTGTTATTTCCAACCGTCAGTGCCAACAAAGAAAATGGTGTCGACTTCACCCAGCCTATTTACTGGAATATTGCGCCCAATTACGATGCGACTATTTCGCCCCGCTATATTCAAGAGCGCGGAATTGGTCTAGAAACACAGTTTCGTCATCTGAGTCGGTGGTCGGAAACAGAATTAGTGGTTAACTTTCTGGGTAACGATAAAGGCGGTAACAACGATGATAAAATCATTGCTAGCACAGGCAAAAATCCGTTTGAGGGAGAGGATCGTTACCTCCTCAGCCTACAACATAGTGGCGGCGCCGACCGGCCGTGGTCAACATTTTTGGATTTAAACGAGGTCAGTGATGTTGACTATTTCCGTGATCTTGGCGATTTCACGCCAGACGAGAATAGTCGAACCCATTTGCCACGCCGTGCCTCGGCCGACTATAAAAGTAATCACTGGAATTATTCTGTCGAAGCTCAGGACTATCAAGTCATTACTAAGGGGTTAACCGATCAGTATTCTGTACTGCCAAGAATCTCTATTGACGGTTACTACCGATTTAAAAATAATTTGGTAGTGGAGTTGAACAATAACTACACGGTTTTTGATCACGACGATTCAGATTTTGTCACCGGCAGCCGCAGTAACTTAAGTTACGCTGCGACCTGGGATAAACGCTGGAGTTGGGGATACTTTAAACCCAAGGTCGCTTTTAATCATGTTACCTATTCTCTCGATGCAAACAACAGCATTTTGACTAACAAATCGCCCTCAGTGACGGTTCCCATTTACTCGGTTGACAGTAGTGTTTTTCTGGAGCGTGAGGCTAACTGGCTGGGTAATCACATGCAGACCTTCGAGCCGCGACTATTTTATATCAATGCCAAATTCGAAGATCAGTCTGCATTCCCAGATTTTGACACCAGAGAGTTCACCCCATCTTATAGACTATTATTTAGTGATAATCGTTTTAATGGCGGTGACAGAATTTCTGATGAAGAGCGACTCACCATAGCCTTGACCACTCGATTTATTGATCAAAAATCTGGTCAAGAGCGCTTTAAGGCAAGCATCGCTCAATCCATTTATTATAGTGATCGACAGGTCACGCTATCCTCTCAGCCAACCTCTGATGAGCTGGCTCAGTTGAGCCGAAACCAATCGCCCTTGGCAATGGAAATCGTCGCTCGGTTGGGGAGTAATTGGCGTTTTACCGGTGACGTTATCTATGATAACCATGATAATAACCTAGAGAAAAGTAGCTTCGGTATGCGTTATAATGATCGTAAAAACCGACTATTAAACCTAACCTACAGGTTTACTCGCCAAGAGCCAAGGCTATTTGATGGTATGGATGTGGATCAAGATATAGAACAAATTGATCTATCTGCGTTTGTACCTGTGGCAGGTAACTTTAATCTAGTTGGACGCTGGAACCATGACTTTACTAACAAGCGGGAACTAGAGCTATTTGCAGGGTTCGAATACAACAGTTGCTGTTGGAGAGCCAGTTTAGTGGCTCGCCACTGGCTGGATAGGGAAGATGAAGTACTATTCCCAGAACAGCAGTTAGAATCAAGAAATGGCCTATTTTTACAAATACAATTTAAAGGTCTGGCTGGCACTGGCAGCCGGGTAGACACAATGCTTAACAACGGTATTTACGGTTATGAACCTCTGGAAAATTTCTAAAAGATCTGCACTCTTAGGCCTAGGTATTGTGCTGGTATCACTAGGTGCCACCGCGCAAATAGCTATACTGGACAGGGTGGTTGCTATTGTTGACGACGACGTGGTTCTCCAAAGTGAACTCGACCAGCGCATGACAACCATCTATACGCAGATCCAGAAGTCAGGCACCAAGGCACCTCCTGAGGATATATTACTGCAACAGGTACTAGAGCGCTTAATTTCAGAGCGCTTGCAGCTGACCATAGGTTATAACGCCGGTATACGCATTAGCGACGAAGAGCTAAACCAAGCAATGGGGCGTATTGCCGACAGCAATAAATTGACTATGGAGCAATATGTTGGGCAAATCCATGCTCAGGGTGACACCGTCGCCGCCATTCGCGAGCAAATTAGCAATGAAATGACCATTATGCGCGTGCAACAGGGCAAAGTTATGCGCCGAATCCGTGTTAGCGAGCAAGAGTTAGATAACTTTCTTAACTCGGAAGAGGGGCGTTTTTTAACCTCTCCAGATGTTAACGTAGGTCAGATTTTACTCGCTGTATCTTCTGGCACCAGCTCAGAGGATACAGGCGTTATCTTAGCGCGCGCTAAGGAGCTGCAGGATCAGGCTGCGGCAGGAACTGATTTCCGCCAATTAGCCATTGCCAACTCCGCAGACCAATCTGCCCTGCAAGGTGGTGATTTGGGCTGGCGTAAAATGGCACAACTGCCCGGTGTATTTATTGATGCAGTCGAGCAAATGGAAATAGGCCAGGTGTCTGACCCTATTCGCAGTGGTGCAGGTTATCACCTGCTTAAACTGTATGAGCGCCGTGGTGGTGACCAAAAGTTAATTGAGCAGCACTTTGCACGGCATATTTTGGTTAAACCCAATCAAATACGTGATCAGGCCGCTACTTTAACGCTTCTCAATAGCCTCCGTGACCGCGCATTAGCCGGTGAAGATTTTGCGGTGTTAGCAAAAGAATTTTCTGAAGATCCGGGATCTGCCTTAAATGGTGGCGAGTTGGGTTGGTCGACACCGGGAATGTTTGTGCCTGAGTTTGAGCAAACTATGGGCGCGATCGCTGTCGATGAGGTGAGCGCTCCGTTTAGCTCACAGTTTGGCTGGCATATTTTGCAGGTCACTGAGCGTCGTAACCAAGATTTTAGCGAAACTATATTGCGCAACCGCACTCAAAATCTTCTCCGCGAACGCAAATACGAAGAAGAGCTTCAAGTATGGCTGCAAGAAATTCGTGACGAAGCCTTTGTTGAGATTAAAGGGTCCGACAACTCATGACCTTGAGCTTGGCACTGACACCAGGGGAACCCTCTGGTATCGGGCCTGATCTGTTAATTCAATTAGTTCAGCAACCTCAGGCCCACGAACTTGTTGCCTTTGCTGACCCCGACCTGCTTATCGCGCGCGCAGAGCAGCTTGGTCTTCCGCTGCGCTTAATCAAACCCAGCCAACAGCCCAAGGTGGCTGGCGAGCTAGCTATCGTGCCGATGCGCGCACCGGTCGCAGCGGTACCTGGGCAATTGGATCAGCGTAATGCCCAATATGTGTTGGACTGTCTCGATCTTGCTATCGAGGCCTGTCAACACAGGCGCTGTCAGGCCATGATTACTGGACCAGTACAAAAATCGGTTATTAATGATGCGGGTATCGTTTTTTCTGGGCATACCGAATACCTAGCAATGAAAACGAATAGGGCTCGCGTAGTTATGATGCTGGCCACCAAAGAATTGCGGGTTGCACTGGCAACCACGCATCTTCCTTTACGTGCCGTAGCCGATGCTATTACCTCAGACTTACTCCGCCAGGTTATCAGTATTTTATGTCATGATCTCGAATATAAATTCGGCATTAGTAAACCCAAGATTCTAGTCTGCGGACTTAACCCCCACGCCGGTGAGGGCGGTTATTTAGGACGCGAAGAAATTGAGACTATTTCTCCGGTGTTGGAAGAGTTTCGTGACCGCGGCATTAACCTTATTGGCCCACTCCCCGCTGATACTTTATTTACCGCCAAGACTCTGCACGGTGCCGACGCTGTGCTAGCAATGTATCACGACCAGGGACTGCCAGTGCTCAAACACCAAGGCTTCGGTCGAGCGGCTAACATTACACTTGGGTTACCTATTATTCGTACCTCGGTCGATCATGGCACCGCATTGGAATTAGCCGCAACAGGTAAGGCCCACACGGGTAGTCTAGAAGCAGCAATTCAGGTTGCTATAGAGATGGCCAGCGCCACAAAGACGGCGGAGTTATGACCATTAAACATCAAGCGCGAAAGCGCTTTGGCCAGAACTTTCTCATCGATCAGCAGATTATTTCCCAAATTGTGTCTGCGGTGGGCCCTAAGCCTGACGACAATCTTATTGAGATCGGCCCGGGTATGGCGGCTATCACAGAGCACTTAATCAAACTCTGCCCCGCAATGTCAGTACTTGAGCTAGATCGTGACCTGGTAGAATTTCTCAGGGTGAAATTTGATCAGTATCCAGAGTTTAGCATCCATAGTGGTGATGCTCTTAAAACAGACTTTGGTGAATTTTATCAGGGCCGTGAGCTGCGCCTCGTGGGTAACCTACCCTACAATATTTCAACCCCATTATTGTTTCATCTGCTTAATGTCCGCCATCTCATTAAGGATATGCACTTTATGTTGCAGCGAGAAGTTGTCGACCGTTTAAGTGCGGCACCTGGATGTAAAGCCTACGGTCGACTATCAGTAATGATCCAGTATCATTGTCGAGTAATGCCCTTGATCCCAGTGCCTCCAGAGTCTTTTCGCCCAGCACCCAAGGTCCAGTCTGCGGTGGTGCGTTTAAAGCCTCATAAAACCATGCCCTGTTTAGCTACTGATGAACAGCTACTTAGCAAAATTGTCGCCCAAAGCTTTCAGATGCGCCGTAAAACGCTGCGCAACTGCTTAAAACCCTATGCTGAACATCTAACCCTAGCCGCAGATATTATTGACATGGGGCGTAGACCCGAACAGTTGTCGGTAACGGACTTTGTTACCTTAAGTAATCATATTCACAAAAGTATTAATGCTTGCGAGACGGTAACCAAATGACAGTGGACACGATCCAACCTGCAGATCAGTTGCAAACTATCCGGGTGAGCGTTGTGACAGAATATGTCCAACAACAATCTCAGCCAGAGCAAAATCAATTTGCGTTTGCCTACCATATAACGATTGAAAACCAAGGTGACGTAGCGGCGAAGCTGCTGGGTAGGCACTGGATTATTATTGATGCTAATCAGGAGCGCAAAGAGATTCGAGGGATGGGGGTTATTGGTGAGCAGCCAGTCATCGAAGCCGGTGCAAGCTACCAATATACCAGTGGTGTGGTACTTAAAACCCCTATTGGCACTATGGAGGGCAGCTATCAACTTCTCAATGACAAAGGCGATCCTTTCGATGCGGCTATTGCGCCCTTTTTACTCTCAACACCTAATGCCGTGCACTAAGTGACGCGGTACGCGGTGGGGGATATTCAGGGGTGTCTGGACCCGTTGCTACAGCTGCTCGATAAGGTCTCGTTTAATCCCGCCCACGACCAGCTTGTGGCCGTGGGTGATCTGATTAATCGCGGGCCCAAGTCATTGCAGACTCTGCGTTTTTGTAAGGCGCTTGGGAATAGTTTTAAGACTGTATTAGGAAACCATGACCTACATCTTTTGGCAATTGCGCATGGGGTACGCTCACCAACACCCAAAGATACTCTCGATGACATACTGGCGGCGCCGGACAGGCATGATCTGCTGGCCTGGCTACAGCAGCAACCCCTGCTACTGAGCATTGGTGAATTTACAGTGGTGCACGCGGGAATACCCCCCATCTGGACCCTATCTCAAGCACAATCTCTAGCGTCAGAGGTTAGCGCTGCGCTGCAATCAGAACACAGCGGCGAATACTTTAAAAATATGTATGGCAATTATCCTCTGAGGTGGTCTGATGAATTGGGAGGAACCGATCGCTGGCGGGTTATAACCAATTATCTCACCCGTATGCGCCTGTGTACTGCAGACGGCGAATTAGAGCTAACAACCAAGGACATGCCCGAGGCGACAAGCATATATGCACCCTGGTTTGACCACGACAGTAGGCGTACGGCAGCGGATAAGATTATTTTTGGTCACTGGGCGGCCCTAGAAGGCCGCCACTGTGGGGAAAACTTATTTGCCTTGGATACTGGCTGCGTATGGGGTGGTCCAATGAGATTAATGAACCTAGAATCACAGATATATATCCACAATATTTAGTCACTACACAGGCCACTTTTCTGATGAACAGGCTCGTTATTACCGCGTTATTTATGCTGCTATTGGGCGGCTGCTCAGAACCCAGCACCCAACCTCTGAGCTCAGGCATTGACCGACTGGGCATGAATTTACAGGTACGTCCCCAAGACGACTTTTATGAATATGCCAATGGCGGCTGGCTGGCCAGGACCCAGATACCGGCAGATGAGGTCGGATGGGGCAGTTACATGACCCTGCGTAAAGAAAGTCTGGAGCAATCAAAAGCTATTGTGCTTGAGGTAGCCGATAATCCGGGTCAAGACATCGTTAAAATCAAAATAGGCGACTATTACAACGCCTACATGGACGTCGATAGAGTTGAACAGCTCGGCCTGACTCCGATTAGTGATGACCTTGCAGCGATCGCTGAATTACGCAGCCACGATGATGTTGCGGGCTTTTTTGGCCGAACTAACCCAATGGGCATCGACGGGCCTTTCAATTTATATGTCGGACAAGACGATAAGGACGCGACACGCTACGCTATGTTTATCGTGCAGTCGGGGTTGGGCCTGCCAGATCGAGACTATTACACCGATAAATCTGATCGAGGGCAGCTTATTATTACCCGCTACATTAGTTATATTACTGGCTTATTGACACTTGGTGGCCATGACAACGCAGAGTTAGCAGCGACGCGGATATTCGCCCTAGAGAGCGAATTGGCTGCGGCACAATGGTCAAACGTTGATAACAGAGACGCCGACAAAGTCTACAATAAATATAGTGCGAAGGCATTGACTGGGCTACTTTCCAACCTTGACCTCAACCAGTATTTTGCCGGAATAGGCACCCCTGACCTGCATTATGTGATTGTCAGCCAGCCAAGCTACCTGCAGTCCGTCAATCAATTATTTGTTCAAACCCCTGTGTCGGTATGGCGGGACTACCTTAGGTTACAGGTGCTTGATAGTTTTGCCCCCTATCTATCCTCACCCTTTGTGAATTCTCGATTCCAGTTTTACGGCAAGACCCTGTCCGGCCGTGAAGAGCAGCAAGATCGATGGCGCAGAGCAGTCAGTTCAATCAATAGGCATATGGGAGAGTTACTTGGCCAGTTGTACGTTGAGAAGCATTTCCCGCCCGGCTCTAAGGCCCGCATGGTTGAAATGGTCGACTATCTTATAGCCGCCTACGCTGATTCAATTGAGCAACTTAACTGGATGAGTGATACGACTAAACAGCAGGCACTGCTCAAGCTGTCGAAGTTCACCGCCAAGATTGGCTATCCAGACAAATGGCGAGACTACACCAACCTACGGGTGGTTGGCGACGATCTAATAGGTAATGTCACGCGGGCACGGATCTTTAGTCACCATCACAATATCGGCAAACTGGGTAAACCGATAGATCGCGAAGAATGGTTTATGGCGCCTCAACAGGTGAATGCTTACTACAATCCTGGGCTGAATGAGATTGTGTTCCCTGCCGCTTACTTGCAGGCACCTAATTTTTTACCTAATGCCGATAACGCCTACAACTATGGCACCATTGGCACCACTATAGGCCATGAAATTGGGCATGGTTTTGATGATCAAGGGAGTAAATATGATGGGGATGGCAATCTAACGAGTTGGTGGACAGACCAAGACCGGACCAACTTTGAATTACGTACAAATAGCCTAGTCACCCAGTTTGGTAAATTTGAGCCTTTACCCGGCCTATTTATCAATGGCGAATTAACATTGGGTGAGAATATCGGCGATCTTGGTGGTACGGCTATTGCCCTGAAAGCCTATCGCATGTCACTAGGCGGTAGGCCATCACCGACTGTTGATGGATTTAGTGGTGAGCAGCGGTTCTTTATTGGCAATGCTCAGTCGAGTCGCCTCAAATGGCGCGATCAGATTATGGAGTTAATCGTTAAAACAGACCCACACAGCCCAGACAAATACCGAATCAATGGTGTGTTCTCTAATATGGAGGACTTCTATAAAACCTACAAGGTCAAACCTGGAGACGGGCTTTTCCTACCACTGCAAGAGCGTGTAACCATCTGGCAGTAGTCGCGCCACTGTCTGAGGCACAAAAAAGCCGAGCACAGAGCTCGGCTTTTCAACACTTTAAAACCGCTTATTCAGCAGACGCTTCAATAGCGTCTTCAGGCGTTTCGGCTACGACCCGCCCAACCAACTCTACATACGCCATAGGGGCCTTGTCGCCAGTGCGCATGCCACATTTAAGAATACGCAGATAACCACCAGGACGCTCCTGGTAACGCACACCTAAATCAGTGAATAGCTTACCAACAGTTGCCTTATTACGTAGGCGATCAAACGCCAGTCGACGATTGGCGACATTGTCTTCTTTAGCCAAAGTGATTAGAGGCTCTGCAAAACGACGCAGTTCTTTAGCTTTGGGCAGAGTGGTTTTAATCAGCTCGTGCTCAACTAACGATGCAGTCATATTGCGGAACATGGCTCTCTTATGAGTACCAGATTTATTCAGTTTGCGGCCGGCATAACGATGACGCATTATTCTATTCCTTAATTCGTTGCTTTCTCAGCAATGATGTCGATACGAGCAAAGCAATTAAGCTAGTTCGCGTTCACTTTTTAGGCTTGCTGGCGGCCAGTTCTCAAGACGCATCCCGAGAGAGAGTCCACGGAACGCCAATACATCTTTAATCTCGGTCAACGATTTCTTTCCAAGGTTAGGTGTTTTCAGCAATTCAACTTCGGTGCGCTGGATAAGATCACCGATATAATAAATACTTTCAGCTTTAAGACAGTTAGCAGAGCGCACGGTTAACTCAAGATCATCAACAGGTCGAAGTAAAATCGGATCTATCTCTTCTTCTTTCTCTTCTGGCTCGGCGGCTGTTTCGCCCTGCAGATCAACAAATACTGCCATCTGCTGTTGCAGAATCGTTGCTGCGCGACGAATCGCTTCTTCAGGATCGATAGTACCGTTAGTCTCAAGTTCAAGAACAAGTTTATCGAGGTCAGTACGATTCTCGACTCGAGCATTCTCAACGCTATAAGACACTTTGTAAATCGGGCTAAACGACGCGTCAAACTGCAGACGACCGATAGTACTATTTTCGTCTTCATTGATTCGCGCATCAGATGGCTGGTAGCCACGGCCACGAACAATGCGCAGTTGCATGTTTAGGCTAGTCTTGTCAGACAAATTAGCGATCACATGATCCGGATTAATGATTTCTACATGGCTATCAACTTGGATATCAGCCGCAGTGACTGGACCAGGACCCTTAGCCTCTAAGGTGACCGTAGTCTCATCACGCCCTTCCATCACTACCGCAACACCCTTGAGGTTGAGGAGGATTTCCATGACATCTTCTTGCACGCCTTCAATGGCGCTATATTCGTGCTCTACACCGTCAATCTCAGCCTCAACAATGGCACAGCCAGTCATAGACGAGAGCAAGATGCGACGCAGTGCATTGCCCAATGTATGGCCAAAACCGCGTTCAAGCGGTTCTAACACTACTTTAGCGTGGGTCAAGTTGTAGGACGTTACATCTATGTTGCGCGGTGTAAGCATTTCAGTAGCAGAATTTTGCATAGTATTACCTGTAAGAGCTAAACAGC
>TARA_B110000046_G_scaffold123318_1_pt1 | contig 10474 bp, 3 predicted proteins | sample TARA_B110000046 | Tara Oceans TARA_B110000046 (sample SAMEA4397157) | marine metagenome | biome: Polar Biome; feature: [DCM] deep chlorophyll maximum layer (ENVO:01000326); material: water (ENVO:00002006), including particulate matter (ENVO:01000060) such as... | depth 40 m
GCTGACGCGCGTGTGCCTGCCCCGCCAGCGTTCCCCGTTGTCGTGCGAAAAGGAGAGAGTTCATCGGTATTTGGAGCGCCAAGAAGGAATCGCCATTGGCAAGAATCGCTAGATGGATTTCGCGCTGACGGCGAACCCCAACGGGCCTAACGACCCGGCGAACCGTACGCTTCGAGGGGCCGACCCGCTGTATTCACTACCGCAGGGCCACCCCCTACGCCGCATTGGAGCCCCACTGCAGCCAACGCCAGGAGGTATCGCTATGACTCTGGATAATCTCTCAGCGTCGACGGTCGAGGCCGTTCTGTCGGAAGCATTACGCCCGGACGCAGCGCTCGCTCTGCTCGGCTTCGTGCTCCGTCCGCCCACGCCGCAGAAATTGGAACAAGTTCTCGGGCAGCTCGCTTCCGAGCCGCCCCCTCATCGGCTAGATCTCAATATCGCTTATTCGTCGCCCGCAGCCTTCGCCGCGGCCGTCCACGAAGTAGTGGCTCACCTAGATGGGAGTAACCTCAGCCCTGTCTACTCATGCAGCCCTGCTGATGTATATGATGCGGAGCCCAGTGCGGTGGTTCCGGCCGCCCTCGCCGCGCTGTTCGTCGGCAACGTTGCTCTTACCTGGGGGCATCTTTGCAACGGCGCGGGGTTTGCCGAGTACGCAGGCTTCGTCGCTTGGCATACTTTTGGGAGGTGCCAGGCAGCCTTGCGGGACGCCCCGGGCTCGCCGGCTCGGGAATTCTTTGCAGAGGCCGTCACCTGGGCTAGGAATCGCGGAAAGTTGGGGGCGGGCGCGACCCCCTTCATCCCAGCGGCCAACCTCGCCGATTGGCTACGGTCCACGTGCTTTCGGGAACCATGTTGCCCTTTCCTCTACGAGAATGGGGCCGCCGGCACGGACAGGAGGCTTCAGTGTGGCAGGGACAGAGACACACTGTCTTCAGGTACTCCGGAGCAACGGGCGGACGTGCTCGCTGAGTTGGCGGGCAAAGATCCGTTACGCGCACAGCTGAACTTCATATGGCAGATATTGGGGCCGGCATGCGCGCCTCCGGATGTGCGAGGGTACCTGGGGCAGCTCAGTCGGGCGCTGGTCGATGAGCCCGAGATCACCGACCCTTCGAGGGCCTTGGTGCTGAACGCCAAGTGCAAGAACTATGTGCACGCCCTCACGTCCGCTGCGGTGTCGACTAGCGGCTCGGCCCACTCTCGGGTAGCGGCAGTCATCGCCGCGGTTGGAAACAAATCAGCTCCAGGAGGCTCGAGTTCTGGGGCCAAGCCCTCTGTAGCCGCGGTGGTGGCTCAGAATTTCGCCTCGGCGCTGTCGGCTCAGGTGGGGTCTCCAGCGTGGCGTGCTCTCGAGCAAGCGTTGGGTGCCGAGCTAATGACGGCGCGGCCTAACAACTTGGCGATCTGCAAGGCGTTGATGAACTCGCCTATCTTGGCTGCTCGCCGCTTTGCTCTGGGCCATTCGGACGCCGGGGTGCTCGACCTCATGCGACTGTCGCCAGTACTGTCTCGGGCGAAGTCGTATCTCAAAGATTGGCAGGAGATGTTGTCGCGAATGCTCGTCGTCGACATGCAGACCCTGACCTTGCCCGCAGGAGTCACAGACCTGCGCTTGCCGGCGGCGGTCACCAATGCTCTCAAGCGCGGAGCATTTAACGAGATCTGCGTTGTGGAGGATCTGCTCCGGCCTAAGATCGCGGCGGACCAGTCGGTCAAGCTGGCGGATATGTTCGTCAACGGGCGAGTGCCGGCGAACCATGCCACCACTTTTGAAGGAGGCCTCCTGCACGCAGACGCCGCGGCCGAGTTGGACGATGTGGCGGTTCGTATCTCGACGCTGCTGGGCATCCCTCGGACGGTGCCGCCGGCGGCGCTCCCACCGGCGCCGATGGCCGGGCAGCCAGTGCCGCCCCCGCCTCCGCAGCTCCCGTGGATCACGCTCAGCGACTTCTTCAGCACGGTCAACGCGACCCGCTTGAGCATAGCAAAGGGGGACCAGAATTTCGCCATCCAGCGCCGTAAAGATTTGGTGGAATTTGTCGACCTCTTCTGGAAGGACGCGTCGGACGAGTTCCAGCGTATCATCGGCGATGACAATCCGGTCGGGCGGGTCTCCGGCTCAGTGGTGGACATGTCGGGGGCAGCGGTCGTGGCTCTGGCAAAACTCCAGAGGGCTATTGCGGCCGACCAGGCGAGGCGCGTCACCGATCCAGAGGTCTCCAGCATGCTCGGCTGGTGGGAGGCCAACAAGGACACGCTGTCGGATCCTGCACAGCTGCGCCGGCTTATGCAGAGCACGACGTCGCGCGGGGACGGCGCAGGTGGCAGTGCCGACCTCCGAGGGCCAGTGCGCTCGCGATCTCCTTCTCGCACGCGGGAGGCACCCAGCTCAGGTGACAGGCGTTCGCGGCGCCTCGACTCGGTTTCTCCTTCTCGAGAGCACCGCGGCCACGGGTCAATGTATGAGCGTCTTGTGCGCCACTCCACTGACGGCGAGAGCTTCTGGTTTGTGAAGGACGGCACGGAGGAGCGGGCCTCGCCGGCGTATGACTACGCCACTCTGGAGCGGATCACAGGTTTCACCCGGGTGGAGAGAGATTTCCCGGTGCTCCTTTCCATCAAGAAAGGGGACGCTAAGATGGAGGTCTGTGGTCACAAGAGCGACCCCAAGCACGCTAGCATGTCGGCGGCGGCGCATCTGCAGGTCGAAGGTCTCCTAGAGAAGGCGCGGCAGCATTTTCGGCAGCCGCCGCGAGAGTAGCGGATTCTCGCGGCGGCTCAATCGATCCGCAGCTTAGCAGCGCTCGTCCAGAGCTAAAACCGTCGCTTAGGAAGCAGGAGCGTGGGAGCCGTTCTCCGTCTGCTCCGCGGGAGCACGTTACGGGAGACCACTCGTCGAGGTCGGTGTCCAAAGGCCGACAAGAGGAGAGGCTTGGTAAAGATCGCGCCAAGTCTCCGGGGCCACGGGCGGCGCCTGCTGGAGAGGCGGCGGCGGCGTCGGGCGCAGGGCAACCCCGACAGGACTCCAAGGGCAAGCGCCCTCGGGAGTCTCGCTCGCGTAGCCGCTCGCGGAGCTCTGAGCCGAGAGGGCCCTCAGCGCCTCAAGCAGGGCGCGCTTCCCCAAGTCGGGGTGGTCCCTCACGCGCTGCCGCTGCCAAGTCAGTGGTGATAGGCGGCCTCCTGGCTGGAGCGAGGGGAGCCTCGGGCGCCCCCCTGCCCCCAGCGGGCGTGCAATCGGTCGCGCCCATTGTGCCGCTGGCTTGTCCGGCCTCATGCGTCCGCACCCTGCTGCTGGTTGTGGCTTTGAGCCACGACGAGCCCATGCAAGTACTGCTTCCAGAAGAACCCGACTGCCTCTTTGGGGTGGTGTCGCCGCGGGCGACGCGGGAGGCAGCAGTGGCGGTCGCGAGCAGCTTGGCGAGTGCTTTGCCAGTGCCCGGCCTTCCGTTGAGAGGCGTCTTTCTCCCAGCATTCGAGACTGTGCCGCTGGCGGGGGACGTGAGCCTCAGCGTGGACCGCATAGTGGCCCTACCTTGGCAGATCAGAGGAGCGCTGCCGTTAGGGCGAGGGTGGCGATGGGCGAGCTTGGCGTTGCTGGCCGGCTGCGCGGCGCTCTACGAGCTGGTGGTCTTCGCCTTCTCGAGAGTGGCCAGCTATCGCCCGTCCACGTCCACCAGCGTTCTGTTCAAGCTGCTAGAACTGAGGGCGCGCCGCCGCACTGGCGCCAGAGCTCTCTCGGCACTGGCTCGGGCGTCGGGCTCCGCGAAGGAGGGCGGCGGCCGCCTACCGTTGAGTTGGGCGGGGGCGCGAGCGCGCACGTTGGCTGCCGATGAGCTGCTCAAGCGAGCGTTGCTCTCCTACAGCGAGGGCGACGAGCGCGAGATTGAGCACGTGCGTTCGTTTGCAGACCGAGTGCTGCCGGCGGCGGAGGACGACATCCCGCCGCAGTTCAGAGTCGATGGCGCTCTCCCCTCGTTTTCAAATCCTGCCCTCTTCGGCGCTCCTTTCTCCGTCCGGGTACAGCCGCCGAGGACGGTCTGGCTCACGGCGCAGCGCGGCCAGCCGCGTGTGCCCGCGGGCTTCTTGCCTGCGTGCTTTCTGGACTTGCTGCTTCCAACCGAGAGGGGGCGCTTTCGGAGCTGGTGCGACGACTTTCGAGGCTGGCTTGTCAGGCTGTGCGACGCGGCCGCCTTGTCAGACGAGGGGGCGCTAGCCGCGCTGCTCAAGGCTCGCCCGAAGGCTTTTGTGCTCTCTCAGTCGGGGCTGGTGCCAGAGGCCCGAGGGATCATCTGGGACTGTCGAGGGGACCATCCGGTCCCGCTGGACCTGGCTCCGGAGCCGGATACTCATCTCAATCTGGACTCCGTGCGTGAACTGCGAGCCTCGTGGCCCACGTGGCCGGACCAGGAGCTTTTCGCGCACCTGCTGGAGGGGGCTAGGTACAAGTCGGCGCCGGTGGAGCATCTGCTCCTGCAGCCCCACCTCACGTCCTTGCCTAGGGCCCTTCTGAACACGCATAGGGAGCTCGCGCGACTGGTGAAGCTCTCCTTCTTCGAAGTCTTCTGGTCGCCTCCCTTCCTCCCCTGGAACACTTTCCCAATGGGGGCAGTCTTTCGCAAGTTGGAGCCAGACCGGCCGAGGCGAACCACCGATGGGGGGGCGCCGCGCAAGGGCCAGGGCAGGGCGCTCTCGTTCGTGGACTCAGATGGCAAGAGGGTCATCCCCATCAATGTTCAGTCCAAATGGCCTGCGGAGGACTTGGCGAGGGGCACGACCGAGCTCTTCTATCAGCAGTGGGAGATCCGCCTCGGCGTCTCGCGTAGTTTCGTGCCGCCCGCGTTCACTCCAGTGCTGCCGCCCGGCTCGGCAGTGCCTCGGCCCCGTTCGTTGCCGCCGGCGGTCAAGCTGCGGGTTCTCATCCTCTTCGCCGGACCAGGGAAAGATCTCCGCCGCCTGGCCGTTTTCTTGCGCGAGGCGGGCGTCGACGTGGTGGAGATGGATCTGCTCTTGGGAGGCGAGGCGCACGACGTTACGCGCGCAGAGGTGTTCGAGCCCCTCATGAGAAGAATCGCCATGGGGGACTTTGCAGCCGTCTTCGCAGCACCTCCTTGCGCGACGTTCAGCGTAGCGCACGACCCGGTTCTGCGCCGCTGCGACGACGGTCAGATTGAAGGGGTGCAAGGGTTGCCCGACGAGTGGAAGGCTCACGTCAAAAGGCACACCAGCATAGCGCGCCGCACGGGCCGGCTGCTGCAGGCGGCTCATCAGCAGGGGCTGCTCTGGCTGTGCGAGAACCCCTCCTTCCGCGGAGAGAAAGGATCGCCGGCGTTCTGGGAAGACCACCTGCATCATGGCGCGCTCTGGTGTCTTGATGTCTTCAAGGATCTCGCTAACTCGGCAGGGGTCGACCAACTCGTTTTCGCCCAGTGTGAACTCGGGGCTGTGTGGCAGAAGTACACTACTCTGCTAGGCTCAACGGCGTTGATCGACCGCATGCCACAGCTGAAGAACCTGAAGTGCGGGCATGCGCGCCACGTCCATTTGGCGAAAGGTCGACGCGGCTCCGGGGAGAGCTTGTCGCAGGAATCTGCGGCCTACCCTCCGCTGATGAACGCCGTCATCTCGGACGCAATCGTCGCTGAGCTACAGGCAGTCTCTGGAGCGGGTCGAGCCTCACACGCCGTGGCTTTGCGCGACGTTTCGGCGCGAGGGGCCTTGCCCAACCAGGAGGTGGTGGACATCGACATCACGCGGCACGGAAGTATTCTGGAGCTCCAGAACCCGTTCAAGTTCGGACCCAATGGGCGGGAGCTAGGCTTGGCGCCGCTCTCAGTGGCTACCTACGAGGGCTGGTTGGCGGCGCGCGTCACGCGAGCAGGCGACTACCCCTCGGCGTTGCCGGTCTCCGTGGCTCTCGCCCACCTCAGGGGAGGCGACGTCGACGCCGCGCTGCAGGCCTTGGTGGACAAGTACGGCGCGGAAGCCCAGTACAATCTCCTGCATTCCAAACGAGAGGGCGATGGGGTGCCGGGGCACGGCGCCGTGCTCAAGTTGCTGCTGGAGAACATGCTGTCCGGTGCGGGGAAGCCACCGTGGCCGAGAGAGCTTAAGATCACGGTGTCAGAGATCATGAACGACCTCTCGGTCCTCATGCACTTGTCCTACCTCACTGGAGAGCCTGTCTTCCAAATCACGAGCGACGTGAAAGACTTCTTCAACCAGCACTACCTCGCGCGATCGGAGTGGAACAAAGGGGGCCTACTGACGCTCGACCTGGAAGCCATGGTGGGGGACCTCAGCGCCGTTCGGGCGGCCCACCCTCACCTGGTCTACATCGCCGAGTACGTGTTGGGCTTTGGGCTTTCTCCAAACTCTAACATCTGCCAGCGCCACGCCCACCTGCTGATATTCGCCTGGCTGGTCGCCATGGAGAAGGCAGCAGAGCCCGTGGTGCGTGCGCTCCGCCAGCGGTACCCGGCGGTCAACCGATGGGTGGAGTGGCGGGCTCAGCACTTGGAGCCGGCGGCAGCGAACGCCGTAGACCCTTGCTTGCGTATCCGTTTTGCGCAGGCTCGGCTATGGACGGCGAGCTGTTATACTGATGATGCCCATCTCGGCGCGCTGGGCGTTCGCTTGTCAGTTCTGGCGCTGAGAGAATGGTACAGAGTGACCAAGCGCCTCAACCTCACAATGGCGATCGTCCTGAAGCACGAGATCGGCCAGTGCGTGAAGACCCAAGGCTGCGTGTTGCATACCGGTTTGGGGCTCGCATACGTTCCGGCCGATAAGCTCAGGCGAACCGTGGCAGAGCTGCTACGCGTTACCGCTGACCCGCCCATGCCGCTTCGCGATTACCAGTCGCTGGTTGGACTCCTGCAGTCCCTTCTGTTCCTGACCTCCTTGCGGCGGTCGGCCACTTTCGGGCTCTATACCCCCTTTGCAGGCTTGGTGGAGATAGACCCTGAGGAGCTGCTGCGGGCCACCCCTCTCATCCTCCGCCAGGTGGCGGAGTGGCTCCGAGTGCTTTGCACCAAGGCGGGCTGCTCCCTTGAGGCTGGGGTGCCGCTGAGCCGCGGAGCCGACGCGCTGAGGGGGATCGAGGCGCCAGCGGTCTTCTTCCTTCGCTCAGACGCCTGCAAGACAGGAGCAGAGTTTCCTGGGCTGGGTGCTGCGCTGGGCGGCAAAGGATGGCGCTTCCCCGACAAGGAGGGCTTGTCAGAGGCCCATCTAAGCCTACCCATCGCGGTCACAGAATTCGCCGCGGCTTTCGGCGCGATAGTGTCTTTCGGCGACGAAGTGCCAGAAGATTGCTTGGTAGTGTTGGAGGTCGATGCACTGTCCACGGCGGACGCGTTGGCCACGGAAGCGGCTAGCTCCCCGCTCATGCAGCATGTCTACCTTCGACTTTGCGAACATCCGACTTTCATGCGCGTGAAGGACCGTCTCCTCATTGCGCATGTGCACGGAGAACGAAATGTGATCAGCGATGCGTGGTCTCGCGGAAAGTTCCAGGTTCTTAAGCAGCTCTGTGCTCAGCTGGGGCTCGCCTTCCAAACAGTGGATTCGCCGGCGGAGCTCGGAACTCTGCTGGACGAGCTAGTTCAAGTTCAAGCCGCGAGGGCTTCTGAAGCGACGCGGCCGAGGTCGGCCGACGACCGGAGCCAGAGCCGCCAGGTTCGGCAGCGCCCGGCCACGGAGGCTGAGCTAGGCATCGGCGGCCCCTTCTCGTCCGACAGGGGAAAGGACGGGCCTGGAGCGCTTCAGCTCTACAATGCTCACTTTCTGGCCTACCCCAGCAGCGGCATCGGGTACGTCTGCCAGCAACGAGAGACGGGCCCTCCGCCGCTTTCGATTTTGGCATGGGAGGCGCTCTACTCGCTCTGGACAGACGCGCGCCGTCGGGCGGAAGGCTTGCTACAACTGGAGGAAGTCAACGGCGCGCAGCGGCGCGGCGTGCGGCGCCGATTGCGAGCCGTAGCGCTAGACCTCCTCTGGATGGTTCAGCCGACCGGCCCATGTCCACCGCCTTTCGACTTCTTCAGGCTGGACGGCTCCCTGGACGCCCCGCCGTCTTGCATGCTCAGCTCGGAACTGATGGACTGCCTCCGGGCCAGGCCTGCGCACCTCGACTTCGGAGTCACAGGTAAACTGCTTTTCCGACGCGTGGATCCTCAGTCACTGCACGCTACTGCACTTGCTCTACGTCGCGCCAACAACATGGATCGGCAGCCGTTTGCGCACGTCAGGCTGGCGAAGCCGGTGGGGCGGGTGTTCCGGGCTTGGAACGGGAACCTCGACGAAAATATCGAAAGGATGGCACCAGTGGTGACGAAGCCATCACGGCGCCCGCTTCCTTCGATGCCCGGGCGCGCTTTGCCGGTGCCCGTCATATCTAGTAGATCTTCGCGGGCGGGTGTGATCGCGCCACAGCCAACAGGGCACGAGGGCGTCAGAGTCATCTCAAAAGCCCGGGGGAGGCTGATAGACGCTCGCAGGCTCACCTGTGAAGACGGCAGCGCGCGCCGGGAGATGCCTCGTCGATCCATGGCCGCCGCTCCCCACGCCCTAGTGATTGCCGATATGCTTATGGCAGACCAATCGGCGTTGGCCTTGCGCCCGACGGAGTTCGCCCTCGCCGATTTATGCTACAGACTTTACGATTCGTCGACGGCGCAGGCCGCCTCCACCACGGCTGGCCAACGCTCGGCCTGGAAGCACTGGACAGCGTGGTGCGCTAAGATGAACACGGATCCCTGGCGATCTGAGCATGGTGGGACTCCTACCGACCAGCATCGAGAGGCGGTTCTGCAAGCGGGCTTCTTGCAGTTTTGCCACAATCGCCAATCCGCGCGCAATGGCAGACTAGCCGCCCTGCCAAGCAGCGCCACCAAAACTCTGGCGCATATCCGCAAGCTGCACCGCGACCGCGGTTGTCCGATGGTCTCTTCTGCTCTCGTCAACACAGAGTCGCGGCGGCTGCACTACGAGTATCGCAGTCAGTATGGCGTTCAGGCTATGGTGCCCAAACGGAAGGAGCCCTTCACCAAGCAGATGTTAATTTCTCACGTCTTGGGAGCACCCGCCGGCCTCGACCTGGGAGGCGGCTGGTCCCTCGACTGGTCCTCTCGCGCAGGCAAGTCGTTAGCGGCCCTTACCGCTGTGCTGGCGCAGACAGGATTTCGAAAGTCTGAAGTTTCGGTGCCTTCGCAGCTAGACACGCTGCACTATTGCCTCCAGCGGTCGCACCTGCACTGGGTGATTCAAGGCGTGCCAGTAGATAGGCCGACAGCGGCGCAGCTGCGACAGTTGAGGGCGGGAGACTTTGCGGTGCTTACTCCGCCGCCGAGCAAGTCTGACCCCTTCGACATGGTGTGGGGGGGCAATCCAATCTGGCTGCCGTTCGTATTTGGTGAACCTCTCTGCGCGGCCATCGCTTTGGCAGATCTGCTGCTAGCGTGGCCAACAGACGGTGCAGTCGATAGTGCCGTGTTCACGCACGACGACGGGAAGCCGTTCACAGGGTCTCAGCTGGATAAGGCGCTTGAACGCATGCTGCTGCACGCATACCCGCCGGCGACAGTGCGGCTCTACTCTTGGCACAGCGCGCGCATATTCTTGTGCACGTCGCTGTTGGAGGCAGGGGCCTCGCGCGCTCAAATACAGGCGCTGTGTCGCTGGCAAACTGAGGACAGCATCGCAGTCTACGGCCGCCTGTCCGCGGCGTCCTATTCCGCGCTGATCACTGCAGCCATGGGCGTCTCGGTTACAACGGCGCGGGCTCATAATCTGATGCATGCGGCGCCGTTTGTAGATCAGCATGACGTGGCGCTGGCGCGCGCTGCCTGCGCTGCAGAGCATGATAATGCTCACTTGGACGCGGACATCGACCCGACCATGGACGCCGATGAGCCAGACGAGCTGGCAGGTTCGCCCGCCGGGCCCCCTGACACGCCGCTCACTGCCCGCGGAATACCCGTGTGAACCCGCGTGAGCCCGCAGCGACGGCGACAGACGGCAACAGACCGGCCGCCGAGTCTGGTCTCTCCTAGCTCGGTGTCACACGGTGCCATTTGCGGCACGGCCACACTGCGTTTCCATGTATCGCATTTGCTGGCACGGCTCACTGGCGCGGTGGAGCCCCATTTGCAGCACGACCACACTGCGTTTCCATGTATCGCATTTGCTGGCACGGCTCACTGGGGTTCGACATTCACTGGCGGCATGGCGGCACGGCCACACTGCGTTTCCATGTATCGCATTTGCTGGCACGGCCCACTGCTGCTTTTGTTTGGCCCGCCCACCCACCCTCGCCGGTGGGGGGATTCTACTTCCTCAAGCATGCAGCCGGTGATATCTATCTCTTCGAGCTCTCACCGCATTCTTCGTCTTCCGGCGCAGTCGCGAGCCTTTGCCTCACGTGAGGGGTCCATTGGCTAGCGCCGGGCTAGGCGGCTTTGCATGAAATAAT
>TARA_B110000046_G_scaffold32305_2_pt1 | contig 10474 bp, 6 predicted proteins | sample TARA_B110000046 | Tara Oceans TARA_B110000046 (sample SAMEA4397157) | marine metagenome | biome: Polar Biome; feature: [DCM] deep chlorophyll maximum layer (ENVO:01000326); material: water (ENVO:00002006), including particulate matter (ENVO:01000060) such as... | depth 40 m
CGCCATTAGATTCATATTCTCAGAAAAAAGAAAAGCATTCTAAATCTAAGGGTGGTGATTCTGGCTCCAATTTAGATATTAAAGATGCTTGTAATAGGGCGGAAGTTGTTGCTAAGATAAAAAGCGACATGACACCTTATCGTTTTGATAAAATAACCACCACCAAAATACAATATAAACCTTATGCTAAAGTTTGGACCGTTGTAATTCCACTTTACCATTCTACGGATTATAAATTTATAATTAATTCTGAGGGAATGCCTACAGGTGTTGAAATAAAGATTAGAGACAAACCTTTACAAATAAGTAGTAGTAAAGTATTACACCAATCGTCGGATAAGCACTTTACTTATAATGTTCCAAAAGATTTTGAAGGAACAAGAATTTACATTTCTATTAAAGTACCAGCAGATGCTGAATATAGTAAAGGAGTGCGTAATAGGGGTTGCATTATTATGGGGTCTGGATACCAAAATTTAGATTTTTAAAAAGCTTGAGTCCGTCTTTTGTAGTTAACATAAATTCATATATTCGCAAATGTGAATTAAGGGAATAAAAAAATGAAAAAGAATAACTTGCTTTTACTATATATTGCTCTAGGAGCTACTTTGCTTTGGAGCTGTGGAGGTGATCCAGGGACCGAACAAAAAGGTATTGAAGATAATAATGAGGCAGTAGTAGAGGATGTAGTTGTTGAAATTGAGAACGATGAAGATGCAGATTTTATTATTCCTTCCGCGCTTCAAATTCACACAATTTTTAAAACATCTGGTTTAAAATACATATACGGTATTACAAATGCTCCGGAAAACACCTCAAAATATCTTTCTAAATTCGAGAAATTATTGAATTTTGGGGTTTACTCTGCAGATATGTTTTATTGTGTTTTAAATGATCAAACTCAACTATCTACTCAATATTTAAAAAGCATAAGAACACTTTCGGTTGAAACAGGCATGTCATCCATTTTTAATTCGGGTCCCATTTTGGATAGGTTTGAAGCTAATATTGGCAATAAAGATTCTGTGTTATCAATAATGCTTGAGTTTCATGAAAAAACTGATATTTTGATTGCTAAAAATAACGAAGAGCATACTGCGATGGTTATCTTTACAGGCGCTTGGTTAGAAGGAATGTATATTGGACTTGATGCAGCTAGAAATAGTGAAAATGAAATACTTCGTGAACGACTGATAGAACAAATGACTATAATTCCTAATCTAATTAAGGGTTTGAAAGTTCAGCCAAATAAAAATGATCAAACCGAGGCTTTGTTGGCTCAAGTGGTTGCCTTATCCGATTATTTCAATAGCATAGAAGGCCTTACAGGAGCAGATGAATATTCTTATGATGTTACTGTATTAGAGACTAGCAATTATGTTGAGTTTTACAATCTGATAAGCGTTATTAGAAATGAAATTACTAAAGCTAAACCATAAATAGGAAGATTAATTATTTTTGTTAATCCTAAAGATGAAAAAATTGAACAAAATGAAAAATATCATGATAGTGATGCTACTAGTTACTATTTCGTTTGCTGGTTTTTCTCAAAAAATAAATGATTCTTGTAATTGGAATGAAACAATCAAGAAAAAGTGTAAGAATGATTTGAAACCTTTTCATTATTATGCTTTTAAAATCACTAAAATTACATTTTCATCTTCTAGTCAGTTTAAAGAAGTGGAAGTTCCATTATTTCATGATGCAGAATATCGATTTGTGTTTAATACAGAAGGGCTGCATCAGAATGTGAAAATTGAAATTTATGATAAACCTGCAAGCTATGAAAACAGAACAAAAATTTATTCTGGAACTTCTTCAGAAAGACACTTTGTTTTCGATCCCGCTCAAAGCTCAACTCATAATAGAATTTATATTGATTATATTATCCCAGCTAATAGCAGTGCTAAACCTGGATTTGTAGATAAGGGTTGTGTTGTTTTTTATTCGGGATTTAAACATTAAACTCAGTTATACCAGAAAGAAATATGAAAAAGATTATTGCATCAGGATTAATTTTAACCTCAATGGCATTTTTTAGTGCTTGTGATTCAGGGGATAAAGGTGGAGGAGCAGAACAAAGTGAAGCAGAAGCTGTTCAAGAAGAAATGTTAAGTAAAATGGCCAATGAGGGTGAAGATGATATTGTAGAATCATTTTACTTGCCCTCAGCTATTCAAATTGGTTCGATATTTCAAAAATCGGGATTAAAATATTTACAGGGGTTAACTAATCCATTAGGAAACCTTAATAAATATGAAACGAAGACATCTAAAATTTTAAATTTTGGGGCTTATTCAGCTGACCTTGCTTATATCGTTTTAAATGGTCAAAGTCAAGATGCTACTAGCTATTTGAAAGTAGTGTCTGATTTGTCGAATGAAATTGGTTTCGGAGCAATATTTGAATCAAAAGACCTAATGTCAAGGTTTGAAAAAAACCTTGGGAACAGAGATTCTATTATTAATATCATGATTGACATTCAGGTTCGTACTGATATGTTTGTGGATGATAATAATTTACAAGATGTTACCTACATTATTTTTGCTGGTGCTTGGGTCGAAGGAATGTATTTAGGAGTTAAAGCCAGTGATAGTAAATCTGGTCATTTGGTAAGTGGAAGATTGGTTGAGCAAATGACTATTCTAGATAATTTAGTAAAGGCTTTACGATCTAATAAAAATCAAAATGAAGATGTGGCTAGACTTACAAAGGAACTTACAAAACTTGAAAAGTTTTTCAATAAATTAGAAGAAAATAAAGACTCACAAAAAATAGCTTCATTCAGGGATTATAAAGTTTCGCCCGAGCATTTAGCTGAGTTATCAAAAACAATTCTTGAATTAAGAGCAAGTATAATAAACGGATAAGATTTATGAAAAAGATTGTATTAGCCTCCCTTGTTTTATTTGTGAGTATTATAGGACTACAAGCACAAAGTTCGAGTTCGTATTGTCCTAAAGAAGATGTGATTGTAAAAGTTCGTAAGGCTTTGGTACCATATAAATATACGAATATGGTTGTAAATCGTATTGTATATAAAAGATCTAATTACATTAAAGAAATTAGTATTCCGTTATTTTATGATGCAAGCTATCGATTGGTATTTAATACTGAACTTTTACCGGAAGATATTAAAGTGAAAGTATTTGACGCTCCATTGACTGAGAAAAAAAGAAATGAATTAGGGTCTTTTGAAAGTTCGGAACGACAATTTACATTTGAGCCTGATATGGAGAACAACAAAGGGCTGTATGATTTGTATATAAACTTTTACATTCCTGCTTACATTGCTGATGATGGAAGTTCTTTTATTAAAGGTTGTGTTATTCTTATGACTGGATATGAAGATGAGGTTTCTAAAGAATTTGGAGATGACAGTTCTGAAAATGCTAGTGAATAATTTTATTAAAAATTAATCAAAAAGCCGAATCAATTGATTCGGCTTTTTTTTTGATGTTTATTCTCATTTTCGGCATTTAATAAAGTTTGATTTCAATTCTTTTACAAATTGTTTAATTATGACTTTAAAAAAACAAGAAGGCGTTATTAAAGGAACTCACCGAGAGATTCTTTTCGATGTTAGTTATAATGAAAGTTTTGAATATAATTAGTTTCAGAATCGATAAAATTTGCCAAGACTTATTGCTAAACTATTATGGCAAAGTAATTTTCTAATTATCGAAGTGTTTCTTTACTTGTTTTAATATACGGAAAGGGTCCAGGTAAAACCGTAACCGAAAGAAAAATTGACGAATACAATTTTCAATGCAGAAGGCAATAAAAGAAGGATTGGAATTAAATTGAATAAACTAAGTCCTAAACGAAAGAGGAGTCTGTGAAAAAGTTTGTTTTTGAAATTGCTAAATGAAGATAAGGTTTTATAGAAAGAGTTGGAAGTTGTTGGAATAGAAACCGAAGAAAAATATTTATTAATAAATAAAAAAAATCTTACTTAACGATTCGATAGGTTTAGTGGTAGGGGATATTTTTAGTAGAAGTTTGTCAATTACAATTCCTAAAAACAATGCAGAAGCTAGCAGATAAAGTCCCGAAAAGCCAAGAGAAATATTAGTTACAAGATTTTTTTGGCCAAAAAGGGGAACGCTTTTTACTGAGCCAATATAGTTTTAATAAGGAAATATTCATTGAAATTTATAGGATGTAATATTAACTCCAAATGTAGGAAAACTGAAAGGTTTTTATTTTCTAAAAAATGATTTGCAGTTGGATTAAGGACAGAAGATACTGTAAAATATTGCCTAAAACCTCACACCTAAATTTAAACCAAAGTTCAATTTAATGTTGGTTCCGTAAATAAAATCACCTTGAAGATCAGCACTGTTAAGCCTACTAGTTCCACCTGGGTCGGTAATCGTGTTTTTTTTATAACCAATTCCCCAATATGGGTCGAGAGTCATTTTGTCTCCTAACAAAAACTGAACGCCAACATTCATAGTAACACTCCAATGGGTAAAGCGATCAAAATTATCTTTATCAGATTTGAGATAAAATTTTGCAGTACTGTAGCTAATTAGAGGGAAAATATAAAACCCACGGGGAGCTGGTTTAAATTTCGGGTCTGTTATTTTCAGTCTTGGTTTTTTCAAATAATACCTAAATCCTGCTTGAATCCTGAAGCCATTAAATCCAAAATCCCAACTGCTTTGTCCTGTCGGAGCTCCTATGGAATCAAGTAAAGATCTTAGAAGAGGCCCCATTCCCAAATAAGAAACTCCTAGAATCAAACTTGTTTTTGGCCCAGATACTAACTCTCCTACTAATCGAAACTCGCTCGAATAAAGAGGGATGTCACCAGAAATAATGGCAAGTGGGTTAACTTTAATAATTAATTTTCGGGTATTGAATTTTGCTACCTTTTTTACAAATGCTTTATCAACATAGCCAAATTCATTCTCATTTTGAGCGTGTAGGTTTAAACTAACAAGTAAAGTGAGTCCAAAAGTGAAAATAAATAGGATTATTTTATTCATTCACAGTTTCATTCTAGCTTCAGGAACTACCGATATGTCAGTAAACTCTTGTGCTTGGTATTTATAATAAGCTGCAATCCCAATCATTGCGGCATTATCTGTACAAAATTCAAAGTTAGGTATATAGGTTTTCCATCCCAATTTATTTTCTCTAAGGTAAATAGCATTTCGAAGTTCACTATTTGCTGATACTCCACCTGCGATTGCAATCTCCTTAATATTTAAATTTTCGGATGCTTTTTCCAATTTTTGCATCAATGTTTTAATAATGGTGTATTGAACCGAAGCACATATATCTGCTTTGTTTTTTTTAATAAAATTGGGATCGTTTTTTATTTCATCTCTTAGAAAATAGAGAACAGAAGTTTTTAAACCACTAAAACTGAAATCGTAATCTGGAACTTTAGAAATTGGAAATTTATACTGCTTTGGATTTCCTTTTTTCGCCAAATTGTCGATCTCGGGTCCTCCAGGATATGGAAGTCCCATTATTTTCGCAACTTTATCAAATGCTTCTCCGGCTGCATCATCTCTAGTTTGTCCTATTAAATCAAAATTGAGCGCGCTGTTTACTTTTACTATTTGAGTATGTCCACCCGAAACTGTTAAACAGAGAAACGGAAAGGATGGAGGTTTTTTATAGCCGTTATTATCTGCAAAATGAGCCAATATGTGTGCCTGCATGTGATTTACTTCTATTAAAGGTTTGTTGAGTGCAAGGGATAAGCCTTTTGCAAATGAAATTCCAACTAAAAGCGACCCCATGAGTCCGGGGCCTTTCGTGAATCCTATTGCAGAAATATCTTTTAAATCAATTCTTGCTAGCTTAATGGCCTCAGAAACTGTAGGCACAATGTTTTTTTGATGTTCTCTACTGGCAAGTTCAGGAACGACCCCGCCAAAATTTTTATGCACTGCTTGAGTACTAATTACATTAGACAAAACCTTAGTGTTTTTGAGCACCGCAGCGGAAGTATCATCACACGATGATTCAATGGCAAGAATATAGGTGAGGTTTTGCAATTAGATTAATTTTGTGTTTCCATTCTAAAGATCAAAATTATTAAAAAAGGGCTTAAAATATTCTCCTATGGACTTTTTGGCCTAGTATTAATTTTAATAATACTTGTCGGCCTAATTTCTTTGCCATCGTTACAAACAGCCATTGTTTCGAAAAGTCTTGAACGTTTTTTTAAAACGGATTCTGTTTTTACTTCTATCGAACATTTCTATTTTACCCCATTTTCTTCCATTGAAATGGAAAATTTGCTTTTAACGGATAAAAAAGGAGATACTTTTATGTTCGTCGGACAATTGTATCTTCAAATTGCAGATTTAAACTTAGTGAAAAACGAGATTAAACTTGATTTGGTTGAATTGAACAATGGGAAACTCCATTTACGACATTATAAAAACGAACAATTTGTAAATATCCATTTTTTACTTGACCATTTTTTAAACACTGACACAGGTACTGCAATCGATTTTGCTGTGTTAAGCAAATCCATTCAAATTCACAATTTCGATTTTATTTGGCAGGATGAAAATGTAAATTCTGGAACAATTGGTGTTGATTTTGATGATATTCATGTACAAAAACTGTATGCAGAATTTTCGGATTTTCAAATGCACAATGTTAATATATCCTCCCAAGTGGATCAAATATCCTTGTTTGAAAAATCCGGGTTTACCGTAGATACTTTAGAAACTAGTTTTATTATGAACTCGGATTCTATGGCCTTTGGTGGATTAAAAATAATTACTCCTAACAGTAAAATTTATGGTAATTATTGCATGCAACATGGCAATTTCAAGTATTACTCTAATTATATTAATCAAGTTACGATGAAGGGAAGTATTCATAATATTTTGCTTGACATGAAGGATGTGATTTATTTTTCTGATAATCTAATTGGCTTCAACGAAATAGTTTATGGAAAAGGTAAGTATGTTGGAACGGTTGCAGATTTTGTCGCGAGTGACTTAGATCTTTCTTTTAGGAAACATTCGGTAATTAGAGGAAGCGCTAGAATGAAGGGGATTCCAAATATAGATAGTACTTATATGGATTTTGAGTTAGTAAATGCCGAATTAAATCCAAGTGATGTTGATGCTTTATTGCTCGAAGTTTTCTCTGATAATTTAAAAATTGATTTACCCTATTATTTAATCAACTTCGGAACCGCAAGAACCAATGGAAACTTTAAAGGATACATTGATAACTTTAAAAGTGACATTAAAATTAATGGTAAAAACGGCTTTTTAAATGCTTCTTATTCTATGAAAAAAAGAAGGGATCAAGAGTATTATTATTCTGGAACTTTAATTTCAAAAAAGTTGAATTTAGGTGCTTTGTTTCAAAAAGAAAGTATCGGTTACATTACCTCGAAAGTTGAATTTGAGGGAAGTAGCTTTAAGAAATCGAGTCTAAATGTAGATTTAAGGGCAAATATTATTAGCCTTGGTTTAAAGGAATACGATTATTCAAAAACCATCATTTTAGGTGAATTCAAAAATGAAATATTCTTAGGTCAAGTTCTCATGGATGACCCAAATTGCAAATTTAATTTTTTAGGCGAAATTGATTTAACAAAAAAAGAACCACGGCTTGTATTTGAAGCTGAAATTGACACATTATTTCCAAATAAAATAAATTTATTGAATCGCGATTCAACGGCATTTATTAGTGCAAAAATAAAAGTGGATTCTAAAGGAGATGGTGTTGAAAATTTTGCTGGAAAAATAGAGATAGAAAATTTTATTTATAAAGAAAAAGAAAAAACAATAGATATTCCGGATTTCAAATTTCAAGCCTTTCAAATTAATGAAAGACGTCAAATTGAATTTAAGAGTACGATAGGAAAAGGTATGCTTGCAGGCTCTTATGATATACCCAAAATTAGGGTCTATTTTGAAAATATGGTGAAAAGGTCTCTTCCTGCACTTGTTGAAAGTGTAGAAGTTGATTCTACTCCTGGTGATTTTACTTTTTCATTTGAACTGTATGATTTAAATCCAATAATGGAGATATTTCATCCATCTATTGAGCTAGATTCCAATTTGTTTTTTTCTGGTTTGTTTGATGGCCCTGAAGAAAAAATTGATCTAAACTTAACTACTGCTGGCTTTAAATATAGCGGAATTGAAGTTGATTCATTGCAATTTAAATTTAAATATCAAAACAGTTCTATTTTGAGTAATATCAACATTGTAACTCTCGCCTTACATAAAGATATAAAGTATCGAGACGTTAGTTTTGAAGGGTTTGGGACTAAAGATTCTATAGTAGTAAAAGTCAGTAATGACAACAATTCTAAACCCAAATTTAAAAGTAATATATCATTTACAGGAGCATTGTTGAGCCCTACTAGCGTTAAATTAATATTTGATTCGAGTTATGTGGTATTAGCCGATTCAGTTTGGGTATTAAACTCTGAAAATCTTGTAGAATGGGATTCAAGTAGATGGGCATTTAAAAATTTTAATCTTGTAAGTAATCTTAAAAAAATTAATCTTTCTGGAGCCATTTCAAAAGATACTAGTGACCAGCTCGATATTTTTATTAGTGGATTAAATCTTGGGAATTTCGCTAAAATTGCGGAGGTAAAAGAAGCTCAATTGAAAGGAAATGTAACTGGAGTAATTAGTCTTGCTAAACTGTATTATCGGCCAGATATTTCAAGTACAATATATGTGAATGACCTTTACGCCAATAATGAATACGTGGGAAGTGGGCCCCTTTATTCGTCTTGGAATTCGGATTTAGAGCGCTTTGATGTTAATTTTGATTTGTTTAGGCCGGCAGACTCTGCGTTTATTGATACAATAAGATCCTTAAAATTTTATGGTCATTATTATCCTCAAGTAGAAGACACTTCATTCCAGCTAAAGTTACTGACTGATGGTTTTAAGATAAAGGCTATTGAACCAATTGTAAAAGAATATTTGGATAATATTAGTGGGGAGCTTGTCGGCGAAATTGATCTTTCAGGATCTTTTAGCAATCCAATTATTAATGGAAAAATCCGCTTAGACAGTACATCGTTTCGGATAGTATATCTCAATACGAATTATTATTTCAATAATCAATATTTGATTTTTGAAGACGATTGGTTTGGCTATAATGATTTGTTATTCCAAGATGAAAATGGTAGTGAGGCTCATTCCATTGGAACAGTAAATCATTCAAACTGGAAAAATTTTGATTATGATTTGTATGTTAAAGCCAACAATTTTTTATGTCTAAATACAAATGCTAAGCAAAATGAATTGTTCTATGGAAAAGCGTTTATATCTGGTGATGTTAACATTGCGGGATACGAAGATCACTTAAATATTGAAATGGATGCTCGTACTCAAAACAACTCTAAATTATTTGTGCCTTTATATGCTGCAGATGAAGTATCCAGTAATCATTTTATACATTTTGTAAATGTAGAAACCGATTCGGAAGAGGATCACCTTAAAAAGCACAATACCGATTTGAGTGGTATTGATATGAAATTTAATTTTGATATAGATCCAAGTACAGAAATTCAGCTCATTTTTGATGAAATGTCTGGCGAAAAGCTAACAGCTCAAGGTGGAGGAAAAATTAAAATGCTCATTAATCCTGAAAAGGATTTTGAAATGTTCGGGAATTATGAAATTAGAAATGGAGATTATTTTTTTAATTTCGAAAATATTATCTCTAAGAGATTTACGATACAGCAAGGCGGAAAAATTGATTTTAACGGTGATCCATTGAATGCGAGAACGGACATTGTAGCTCAATATAAAGTGAAGACGGGTTTGCAAGAAATATTGGGAGATTCTGCTTATTCTCAAAAAGTAGAAAATTTATGCCTGATGCATTTAACGGATCATCTTTCTGATCCAAATATTAGTTTTGATATTAAAGTATTAAATGTGGATGCAGAAATTGAATCTAGAGTAAGGAATCAGATGCCTACTCAAGAGGATGTGAACATGCAAGTATTTTCATTGATGTTATTTAATAAATATAGTCCACCTGAAAACAGCCTAAGTGGCTCAGGATTCGCGGGAACAACTACTTCAGAGCTGCTTACTTCACAAATAAATTCGTGGTTAGGAAAAATGGATAATCGAGTTGTAAAGGTTGGTGTTAGCGAATTGAAACAAGATAACGTAGAAGTACAGCTTTCTAAAGAAATGCTGAATAATCGCTTGGTTTTTGAAAGTAACCTAGGTGTAGATAATTCACAAACAAATACTAATCAAGGTGAGAGTGAGCAACTTGTAGGCGATTTTAAATTGGAATATATGGTTAGAAAAGATGGAAAAGTGAGGGCAAAAGTTTTTAATCGTTCCGAAACGTACCGTATTGAAGATCAAGGAAATTCAGCCTCACAAACTCAAGGAATCGGTATCTTCTTTCAAGAAGAATTTGAATTTTATGGGCAACTTCTTAAACGATATTTTAATAATCCCGTCCGAAAAAAGGAACGGAAAGAAAAAAA
>TARA_B110000046_G_C13025607_1_pt1 | contig 10449 bp, 2 predicted proteins | sample TARA_B110000046 | Tara Oceans TARA_B110000046 (sample SAMEA4397157) | marine metagenome | biome: Polar Biome; feature: [DCM] deep chlorophyll maximum layer (ENVO:01000326); material: water (ENVO:00002006), including particulate matter (ENVO:01000060) such as... | depth 40 m
TATAGCCGGAGCGGTTGCTGCTGGTAATAAAATTAGATACGATGCTGGTATAAAATATCGGGAAAAGGTTGATAAATTTAACAAAGAAGTTGCAGGTACTGAAGCTAGGGTTAGAATAAAACAAACTGATGCAATGATGGTAGAGTATAATATATTGAGAGAAAAGGATGTTAGCATGGCAGATCAATATTTACAAAACATGAAATCTTTAATGAATGGTGTTGGAGAGAAAGGAGACGAAGACTATGAAGAAGGAACTATAATGGCTGAAACAAGACTTCTTACAAGTACTGATTTAACTTCTGAACAAAAAACAAATTTAACAAACTATGTTGTAGACACAAGAGCTTATGCAAAAAATAATATGACAGTTGCATCTCTTGTACAAGGTGATCTAGAAGAATCAAAAAAAAGTAGGGTTGATGGAAAAAGATATGTTTATAGTGGAAATAATCCATATGAATCAATGGCTGTACAAGGAGCTTTTAATGCAATGACTCAAAACGGAAATGTAGGTTTTCCTGTTAATGCAGATAAAACAGTTTTTACCAATAAGAAGGGGAAAAATGGTGATGTAAATATAGATATAAAGTTTGCAATGAAAAAAGAGGCTTTTGAAAACAGTGACGCTTATCAATTAATTTTAGCAAATGCAGGGATTGATGCTGATAATGACGCTGAAATGGCCGCATTGAATAAATTAAAGGATGACGATAGATTTAATAAGATTTTAAGCATGTCTAATGAAGAGTATACAGCATATATTGAAAAAGATCTTTCTTTTATAAACTTGGAAACATTTGTAAAAAAATATGAAAATTCAAATCTAATCAATGTTTTAAGAGAAAACATGCCAAAAATTGATAGTGATGGAGATTATATTTTTGAATTTAAAGCGGATCAAAATAGTCTAAAAAATGGTTTTATAATAGATTTAGGTGAAGCAGCTGACCCTATGAAAGTTTATGAAAACGCTAATGTAGTAGATAATCAAGGAAACATTACTAAAAGTATGTATTTAGGTGACAATGATCCTTATGTATTTCAAACTCAATCTAATATATCGGATAAAAGACAAATAGGCTCAAGAACATTTTATAATATGGGTAAAATAAATAGTGCAAATTTTCAGGCACAAGCTGCCGGCGTATTAAACCCAATGGGAGACATTGAAAATACTCCTAAAGTATTAATAAATAGATACGGTATTAATCCTCAAGACGCTAGAATAATGATTGAAGAAAACGATGTTGACAAGCTATCTGCGATAATGAAAGAGCAAGCAGAAGCAAACTTACTGAAAGATACACCCCATGTCCTTGGTAGTAATCTAACTGAAGGAGAAAAAAAATATCTCATATCAAAGGGACAAATCATAGATTCTACTCAAAAATATTATTTTGAAGGGAAAGATCCTACTTTAGTTGCTAAAGCAACAAACAACAAGCTAACTGATACACAATATATTCAAAATCAAATAGTTAAAAGAGGAAGAATATCAAAAGGAAAAGAAGGAACAATGAGAGGTAACTTAGAACTTGAAGAGCAAGTACTAAAAGATATTAAATATTTAGCTAGTTTTGAAATAAATGCTATGAGTAAAAATAAAGCTCTAACAGGTATGCGAGAAAACATGAATATATATGATCCTGCTCAAGGAAGAACAATAAATACAGAAGCAGATATAGCTCAGCTTAAGGCAAGCGATGCACTGTTGTATATTCAAAAAGGTGACACGTATGTGGCCTCAACAGGTTATAATCCTTATGATAAATTTGGTGGTATGTTAGGTCTTATATCTAAATATGGTGGCTATGATTCAAAAACAAAAACAAATTTATTAAATACAGCAGGAAGAACAGATAATGCTTTACCAATATATTTAGATTAAAATTAAATTATGTACGAACTTGACGGAATACAATATAGCTTTGAACAAGTTACAATTGCGGCTAAAGAATCTAACTTAACTTTAGAAGATTATTTAGCTAGATCGGGAATAGTAAAGAAAACAACTGCACAAAGCTCGGGTGTAGTTGCGGGAAACGAGCTGAATGGGGGTTTAGATTTAGGGACTGGTTCTTCGGAGTCACAAAACAAACTCAACAAAAATGTAAAAGATCCTAAGATAAAAAAACCTAAAATAACTAAGCAAAAGTTTGATCAGTTAGAAGAAGAACAACTAGTTAGTGATCTTAAGATCTTGTATCCTGACATGGAGTTTGATGAAGATGGTGTGCCTTTTAGAGATGGTCTTAAGGTTAAAGTTCCAGGAGATGAAAACTACACTACAATACCTTTAAACACTCAGTATAATCAAAATTTATATGAAGGAGCACAGTTTTTAAAAGGTGATGCTTATGCTAGTTTTTTAGAAGTAGCTGAAAGAAGTAAAAACACCAAAGGTCTTGATAGAGATGTTTGGGATGCTTCTAATGGAGCGATTTCAAATAAAAATGATTGGCTAAGGTTTAACACCACTAATATGGATGTTAGACTTGGTGGAGAGGATAAAGACATAGATGGTTTAATATTAAATCCTAAAGTTGGAGAAGATAAAATTTTAGATGTTTTAGCAACCGTAGAGGGAAATGTTTTAGATTTGTTTCAAAATCCTATAAAAGTACGTATGGCAGATGGTAGCTTTGAACAAGACTCAACCGCTATATTGAGAAAAATGAGAGGAGATTTAGAAAAAGATGAGTTAAATTTAATTAGAGATCAAGCATTTGTAAACATTAATAAATCTTTATCGGAGCAAGGTCTACCACCTTTATTAGAAGATGATTATCAAGAACTTTTTAGAGATAGTTATAAAAAAATACAAAACAAAGCAAACGCACAAGCCGATGCTTTATATAATACTATGCAACTTCCATTGGAAGAACCTAAGGACAAGTTTTATGAAAGTGTAGATTTAAATTTTACTAATAATCTAGCTGAAAACGATCAATCAAAAGTTGGTTTTGAAAATAAAAAACTTAAACTAATTGGCCAAATTAGAGATGTAGAAAGAAAAATTAGTAATGACCCAACTAATGAACTTTTAATACAACAAAGAGCTGATTTAGTAGGTGAATATAATTTAATTCCTGATTTAATAAAAAATATTGCTGAAGGGGAAAACGTTTCTGAATCAACTTATTTTCCTCAAGATCAAATTGATTCAAACCCTATTGTTAAACAAATGCAAGGCATAGCAAGTAATGCTAACAAAGATGGTAAAGATATTGCTGATAATTTATATAAAAATGATAGAAGTAAAACAAGGCAAGAATATGCTGTAGAGTTATACAAAGATAAAGTTTTTGATTTGCAAAGAATACAAGCGTTAGGTGCAAAAGAAACATTTGAATTAGATGCTAATAAAATGAAATCTAGTGTAACACAAGGTGGTAAGCTGAGTGGTGGAATAAGTATTAATGAAAACAAAAAGGTTTCAATTAACAACCCTGTGTTGAGAAAATTAATGAAGGCTGGTTTTTTTCCAGATAAAAATGGTAAAATTCAGGTTTCAGCTTTTGATCTACAACAGGCCGGTGTTACTTCAAGAAAGTTTGAAGGTTGGGCTGATGAGTTTTCTAGTAAAGAATACATGTCTGATGCTAATATTGCAAAAATAAAAGCTTATGAAGAGCAATGGAATGAAAGATATAGTGAAGCTAAAGGATTGTTTAGACTTTCTAAATTAAACGTAGATCCTAGTAAAATTGAAAAAAATGGTTTTTTTGGTAATATAGCAGCAACAGGAGGTAGAGCTATGCTAACTCAATGGTTTGATTTAAGCACAGAGCAAGCAGAAAAAATATTAACAGGAGATGAATTCGTAAGAACTAGTTTAGATAGATTTTCTGAAGCTGAAAATATTTATAATTCTTCTGAAGAAGTTCAAAACGGAACTGTTGGTAAAATGGAATTAACTACTGATCAAAAAGAAAATTTAGCAAAAACTTGGTCAGAAGACATTAGTGAAGGTGTAGGAAACTTTGTTCCAATGATTATAGAACTAGGAGCTATAACTTATGCTAGTGGTGGAACAGCTAGTGCAACAGGTTTTGCTAGAGTTTTAAATGGATTAAAAGGTGGTAATAAGTTTCAAAAAGCTACATACCATACATATAAGGCTATGCTAGAAGAGGCTAAAATGCAAGTGGCTTTTGACATGAAACCTGGAGGTGGAGCTACTTTTTATGGATTAGGAGCTTTAACAAGTTCTCCGTTAAAAGGAAAATTTGCTTGGATGAACGGCATATATCACAAAGTTCTTAAAGCTGGTCCTATCGGTGCTGTATCAACTAAAACAGCAGCTCTTACAGAGGCTTTATATGACGATGCTTTTAAAAATAATTTAGACTTTAATAAAGAGTTTAATGAAATGTTTAGTGATGGTGACGAGTTTTTGAAAACATCTTTTATAGATATGATGGTATTTAAAATATCAGGCGCACACACTTTAAGAACAGTCGATTTTAGAACTACTCAGAATAAAAGAAATTTAATTAAAACTAGTCGTGAAAAAAGAGATGCTTTGCTTGGTGTTGGAAAAAAAGGTAGAAATAAAAAATTCAAAAACTTAACTGAAAAAGAAAAAGATCTATACAATAGCTATGAATCTACTATGCAAACCATGCATCAAATGGTTATGACAGAGACATATAGCGCTAGGTTAGATCCTAAAAGCAAAGCTTTTGAAAGTAATTTTAGAAAAATGCAGGCTGATCCTATTAATCAAGTTATGAAAGAACTTATACCTGATTATAAAGGTTTTGAAGTTAAGTTTGTCACAGATCTTACCGCTAGGACAGATAATATTATGGCTGCTAATGAAAAAGCTTTGTTTGTAAAGTCTAGCAATAAAAATCAAAAAGATATTGTATATATAAATAAAGATAAATATACGATTGGTGTAGGTTTACATGAGTTTGGGCATGTGGTAGTAGAAAATTGGAGTAACAACCAGAAAAATCAGTTTATAGAAAAAGCTGGTAATATGTTTAAAAATATAGATTTTAACATACCAGACAGAATAGTAGATGGTAAGTCGGAGGGACCAAGATCTATTAAAGGATCTGACTTAAGAAAATTAATAAAAAAAGAATATTCTAAAGAAGCTAAAACAGATAAAGATATTGTTTCTAAAGAATTATTATCTTATATTATTGAATTTACAGCTAATCCAGAATTTTACTATAGCAACCCAAATGCGGCAAGTTCTTTTCTTAAAGAAATAAAACTAGAAGTTCAAGATTACATAAGAGAAAAAGGATATTTCAAAAAAATGCTTGCTCCAAAAACAGCTGGTGATGTAGTAAGGTTGTTGGCTCAAATTGGTCAATCATCAAGAAATGGAGAACCTATTGGTCAAAAAATTAAAGCTGCATTTACTGCTTTAGACAATATAAACATTAACACTTTTGAAATGAGTGTGTTAAAAAACAATGCTCAACTGCGTAGAGCTGCTGCAAAAGAACTTAACAGCGTTGAAAGATTAGCTAGTAGAGAACTAATTGGCAATGAGGCTAAATCATATTTAGATTTAAAGCTTGACAATAAGGCATTATTAAGTATTTTAGAGGCTTCAAGCTCTACTGGTGAACAGAAAGGTGGGGCTGTGCAAGCTATAGTTGAAAAGAATTTTGGGTTAATAAAGCAGAAGTTAGGTTGGCAAAATTGGGGAAAAAAAGGTATTACAGAGCGAGGTATTAAAGACGCAGTCACTGAGCAGATTTTAGGTATATTTCCAGGTAGAAAAATACCCTTATTTAAAAACTATGATTCTCAATTTGAAGTTTCTACTAGGTTAGGAGATGTAATAGGAAAAAGACAAGGAGAAATATTAGAAAGAGCAAAACAACTAGAAGAGTTGACTATGGAAGGTCAAAGTCTTGATGGTGAAAGAGCTGCTCAAGTAGCTGATACACCTTCTTCAGAGTTTACGTCAACAGCTAAAGAAATTAAAAAAAGAAACTTATCTGAAAGATTAGGTATAAAAGAAAGTGTAGACAAGTTTATCAACAAAGAACTAGGGATAACTGAAAAAACAACAACAGAAGAAAAAGTTGCTATTGTAAAAGAAAGTTTAAAAGACTTAACTTATAAAGGAACAGAAAATAAAATAAAAGATATTATTGATGCTAAGTTGACTGATAAATTTTTACTTGATTTAGCTAGACGACCAGTTTTAGCTAAAGAACTTTATGAGTTGGCTTTAGCCGAAGGTGCTACCTCTAAAGGCCTATCAACAGGTGTTAAAGGTAAATTATTAGAATACTTTTACGATTTATCAGAAGGTAAAAGATTAGATTCAAAAGATGGTAAATCTAAATCAGGCTTGCAGCGACAGATAAAACAACCTTTTAATTTAGATATATTTAAAGAGTTTGTTACACGAGGAATAGATCCTAAAACAGGAAAATTAGAAAGAAAAACTGATTCATATTTAAGAAGATTAGATGCTTTTAGACAAGAAGCTGGTAAAGCTATTACTAATCAACAGATGAGAGAGCTTGGTGTTGATCTTGTTAACAGAGCACCAGAATTAAAAGACATGTTAAAGCGTGCTGGTGATGGTAGAGCTCCTGCAATGGCCTCTAAAATATTAGATATAGCTAAAGATATAGGTTATAAGGATTTAAATGCTGAAACAATTAGTCGTGGTTTAAAAATGCTTCAAGAAAATCAAGAAAAATTTTTAAAAGACGAACCTAAATTAGCGGAAGTTTTAACAAACGTAAGTTTGCAATACTTTCAAGGTAAAGTAAAAGCTTTAAAAGGTGAAAATCCTACTTTTAAGAGTATGTCTAAAGAAATTCCTGATTTTATTGAAACTCCATTTGGTAAAATATCTAAAAATGAAATACTAACAGAAGGAGTAGGTGTTGGTATGTTTGGACAAGTTGGAGAAACTAGAACAGTTAATGGTAAAAAGGCAAAAGTAAAGCTATATGAATGGTATGATACAGCTGCTATAGAAACATTTTTAGAAGGAAATATAGGTAAAGATGGAGTTCGTGAAGGAGGAATTTATGGAAAAGATGGGTTAGCTACTATTTTTCCTAAATGGATAACTGAAATATTAGGAACAGGAGGAACATTAGAACAGTCTTTTGGTATAGGAACGAGAGCCTCGGGTATAGGTGTTAAAGCTAAAATTGACTCACCAGGAAGTAAAACGCCTAAATACGAAAAAAATACTACTTTAGAAGCAACTTATTCTTTGCCTCAAAACCAGAAATCTAAATTATTAAATGCTTTTGGAACAGGTAAAAGCGTAACAAAAGTTTTAGACAAACTTAGAGATGCTGTTTTCATGGGTGAGGGAGTTCAAAAGAAAAGAGTTTTAGATTCTTGGGATAAACTTACTGAAAAAGAAAAGGTTGCTAAATTAAAAGAAGCTATAAACCCTAAAGACAATCAACAAAAAGCAGATTTATATTTTGCACTAGAAAGTATAAAACAAGAATGGTTGTATTCTTCTAAAAATAAAAAACAATTTATAGAAAGATCGCAAACCTTATTGAATTTAGCTTCAAAAAACAGTAATTTAGTAAAAGGTTATAATAGACAATTTGTACCTATAGTGGCAGTTTTAGCTAAACCTGGAGATTCTAAAAGACAATTAAAGTTAGAGCATGTAAAATCTTCGTTAGAACAATCTATGCAAGCTACGACAGCTATTATAGAAGGAAGATGGATAAAAGATGGTAGAAAAATAATGAATGATTTTAGTGGAATTATTTCTACTAAAGAATTTTTAAATGAAATTGATAAGTTTGGAGGTACAACTAACACAGCGGGTATAGCGAGAATGACTGCTAATTTAGAAAATCTTAAAAATTACAAAACAGTTGAAAGTGGTTATAATGAAACCTTATATGATAAGGTTGTTAGAGAAGCTGCTCAAGAAATTGGTGCTAAAGCTAGAGAACTTGGTAAGCCTTTTTTAAAAAATGAGCTAGCTAGATATATTGAAAATCCTTCTCCTAGTAACAAGATTATATTAGATCAAGCTGTTAAAAACAAAACAGAATCTAAAAAAGTATTTGATAATAATGTAAAAATTGCTAAAGAGGCTGGTGTTAAAGCAAACAATAATGCTGAGATCATGGTAGAGCTTGCTAAAAAAGATAAGCAAAATGCTAAAGAAACAAAAGAAAGATTTGCTTCTAAAGATTTAGGTAAAGAGTTTAATGATATAATTGAACAAAGCAGTGGTGTTGAAAGCCAAAAACAATATTCTGATATTAGAGCTAAAAGCATAGGTAAAAATAAAAGAAAATTACAATTTTTTATACCAGATTCTGCAGCAGATCTAAACGGGCTTATAGATGTTACGTTAGGCAAAGGTAAAAAAGGAAATGCCCAAAGAAAATGGTACAAAGACAATGTTATAACTCCATTTAATCAAGCTGAAATTGCTTTAACTAGAGATAGAGTTGCTTTAACCTCTGGTTTTAAAGAATTAAAAAAACAATTAAAAATTGTTCCTAAGGATTTAAGAAAAGAAGCATTAGACGGTTTTACTTTTGAGCAAGCTATTAGAGTACATACCTGGAACAAGCAAGGTATGAAGGTTGAGGGCTTATCTAAAAGAGATTTAAAAGATTTAAGCGAAATTATTGAAAAAAATCCAGAGTTAAATGCTTTTTCTGATCAATTAATAGAGCTTAATAAAGGCAAAGGTTATCCTGCGCCTACAAAAGAATGGTTAGCAGGTAGTATATCCACAGATTTAAGAACTGGTTTGAATAGAGGTGGAAGAGCTTCATATTTAGAGGCCACTGGTTACACAGAAAACGTTAATAGAATATATACTAAAGAAAACTTAAACAAACTAGAAGCAGTATACGGAACTAAATATAGAGTTGCTTTAGAAAATATGCTTGGTAGAATGAAAACTGGAGTTAACAGAAAACCATCAGCTAATGCTTTAGAAAATAGAGTTTTAGATTGGATAAACAATGCAAATGGAGTAACAATGTTTTTAAATGCTCGATCTGCTGTACTTCAAACAATATCATCTTTAAACTATATTAACTGGACAGATAATAATCCATTAAAAGCTGGTAAAGCTGTAGCTAACCAACCACAGTATTGGAAAGATTTTATGGAAATAATGAATTCTGATTATTTAGTAGATAGACGTAATGGCTTAAAGCTTAATGTAAGTGAATCTGAAATAGCAGATGCTGCTAAATCTTCTACAAATAGTGCTAAAGGAGCTATAAGCTATTTATTATCTAAAGGTTTTATGTTTACTAGAATTGCAGATAGTTTTGCTATAGCGTCTGGAGGATCTACATTTTATAGAAATAGAATAAATACTTATAAAAAACAAGGATTAAACGAGGCACAAGCTAAAGAAAAAGCTTTTAATGATTTTAGAGAAATATCAGAAGTTTCTCAGCAGTCTGCTAATGTAAGTAAAATTAGCATGGAACAATCAACTTCGCTTGGTAGATTAGTTTTAGCATTTGCTAACACACCTATGCAATACGCTCGATTACAAAAAAGTGCTATAAAAGACTTAGCTAATGGAAGAGGAGATTATAAATCTAATTTTTCTAAGATAATGTATTATGGACTTGTTCAGAACTTAATGTTTAACGCATTACAAAACGCATTGTTTACTAATATCTGGGAAGATAACCCAGATCCTATGAAGGAAGAAATGAAACAAGCAAGAATAGCTAATGGTATGGCTGATTCTATACTAAGAGGTATGGGTATTGGAGGCGCAGGAGTTTCTACACTTAAAAATATAATGTTAAAAATTAAATCTGAATCTGAAAAATCTAGACCTAAGTATGAAAAAGCTGCTTTAGAAGTATTTGATTTTTTACCTCCAATTGATAGTAAAGTTAAGAAGTTAATATCAGCTGGTACATCAATGACTTGGGATAAAAATGAAATCAGAGGAAAAAGCTTGATGGATCCTAGTAACCCAGCTTGGTTAGCAGGTGCTAATGTTATTTCAGCTGGAACTAATTTTCCTGCTGACAGAATAATTAAAAAAGTTACAAACATGAAAGGTGTTATGACGGAAGAAATGGAAATGTGGCAACGTATTGCTAGATTTGCAGGGTGGAGTGAATGGGAAATAGGACCTAATAAATCAAGTAAAAAAGGAAAAAGTAAATTTAATTCACCGGTTTTTAAAGCTCCAACATTTAAAACACCTGTGTTCAAAACACCTAAATTTTAAAATGGCAAAAAAAGCAAAAAAAAAGGGACCTAAATGCTGGAAAGGATATGTGGCAAAAGGAAAAAAGAAATCACCTAGTGGAAAGAAAACTAAGAGTGGAAAAACCAAAATGGTTAATAACTGTGTAAAAAAGAAAAAGAAATAATATGGCATTTAAAATACACAAGATGTACGGTAAAGATGGAGAAGTTAAAACCGCCAAAACTAAAGCACAACATTATGCTTTAAAGAAAAAAGGATATAAT
>TARA_B110000046_G_scaffold41551_1_pt1 | contig 10434 bp, 9 predicted proteins | sample TARA_B110000046 | Tara Oceans TARA_B110000046 (sample SAMEA4397157) | marine metagenome | biome: Polar Biome; feature: [DCM] deep chlorophyll maximum layer (ENVO:01000326); material: water (ENVO:00002006), including particulate matter (ENVO:01000060) such as... | depth 40 m
GAAATCCTAGAGCTTTTATCTGAACAGTTAGTTGAGCTGGAAAATAATCCAGAAGATACCGAGTTACTAAACGCTATATTTAGAGGTTTTCACACTGTAAAAGGTGGTGCAGGCTTTTTAGCTATGACAGAACTTGTTGATGCTTGTCACGGTGCTGAAAACGTATTTGATTTACTACGTCAAGGCGTGCGAACAGTCAACTCAGAGTTAATGGATGTTATTTTACAAGCACTAGACACCATTAATGAGATGTTTGCGACTATCCAAAACAGAGACAAGCCTGAACCTGCAGATCCTGAATTACTTCATACTCTTCATATCTTAGGTCTACCTCCAACAGAAGCCGAAGCCACTGAAGCCTCTTCACAAACAGAGGTTGAACAACCTCATAATGAAGTGGTGGATACACCGGTAGCTGATGATGAAGATCCGTTTGCATTTGATGAACTATTTAGCGGAGCGCCTTCGGTTAGCGATGCTGAAATAGATGAAATCACTGAAGACGAATTTGAAAGCTTACTTGATGAGCTGCACGGTAAAGGACAAGGTCCTGCAGTTGAAAAACCAGTAGCAAGTAGTAGTGATTTTAGTGGTGATATTACTGATGATGAATTTGACAGCTTATTAGACGAGTTACATGGTGTTGGCAGTTTTGGTGAAGTTACGAGCAAACCTGAACAAAATGATGCCAATAAAACACCTGTAGAATCTGCTATACCAGCTGTAAATACAGTTAATTCATCAGATGATGAAATTAGTGATGACGAATTTGAAGCGCTTCTTGATGAACTTCATGGTAAAGGCACTGCTCCTAAATCGATAGAAAGTGCGCCAGCTGCAAAACAACCTGAACCTGTTTCACCGCCAGCTAAACAAGTGAGTGAACCAGTAAAAAAAGCTGAGCCAGCTAAAGCTCCTACTCCAAAACCAGTTGAAAAAGCGCCAGAGAAGCCAGTAGCTAAAGTACCACCAGCAGCTCCAAAAAAATCAGCGCCACCAGCAGCAGAGACCACTGTTCGCGTAGATACAAAACGACTCGATCAAATTATGAATATGGTTGGTGAGTTAGTTCTTGTACGAAATCGTTTGGTTAGTTTAGCGACTAACTCAGACAGTGAAGCGATGGGTAAAGCAATCTCTAACTTAGATGTAGTGACTGCGGATATTCAAGGTGCGGTTATGCAAACGCGAATGCAACCAATTAAGAAGGTATTTGGTCGCTTCCCTCGCGTTGTACGCGACTTAGCACGTAGCTTAAATAAAGATATTGATTTAAAACTTATTGGTGAAGAAACCGATCTAGATAAAAACTTAGTTGAAGCACTTGCCGACCCGCTTGTGCATTTAGTTAGAAACTCAGTTGACCATGGTATTGAAATGCCCGCTGTTCGTGAAGCAGCTGGTAAGCCTAGAACAGGTAATGTTACTTTATCAGCGTCTCAAGAGGGCGACCATATTTTGCTAACCATCAAAGATGATGGTGCAGGTATGGATGCTGAAAAACTGAAAAAAATTGCAATTAGTAAAGGCGTACTCGATCATGACCAAGCGAGTCGACTTTCTGACACCGAAGCATATAACCTGATTTTTGCACCTGGCTTTTCTACAAAAGAAGAAATATCTGATATTTCAGGCCGTGGTGTAGGAATGGACGTAGTTAAAACTAAGATCACGCAACTTAATGGCTCAGTAAGCATTCAGTCTGAACTTGGTGTCGGTACTATTTTAGAAATAAAAGTACCACTTACCTTGGCTATATTACCGACATTAATGGTCGTTGTTGGCGCACAAACATTTGCGTTACCACTGGCTGGTGTTAGTGAGATATTCAATTTAGATTTAACGAAGACGAATGTAGTTGATGGGCAATTAACAATTATTGTGCGTAAAAAGGCGATACCGTTATTTTACCTTGAGCATTGGTTAGTAAAAGACTCAGATCGTTCTCAGCGAAAATCTAAAGGTCACGTCGTTATTGTACAAATTGGTACGCAACAAATTGGTTTTGTTGTTGACTCATTAATTGGCCAAGAAGAAGTAGTGATTAAGCCGCTTGATGCGTTACTTCAAGGAACGCCAGGTATGGCAGGCGCTACAATAACTTCGGATGGCGGCATTGCACTGATTTTAGACGTTCCAAACATGTTAAAACATTACGCAGGCTAATAATAAAGTAGGTATATATTTAATATATACCTACGCATAAATTTAATAAGAGAGCTAAATGGCCGTTAAAGTTTTAGTTGTTGATGATTCAAGCTTTTTTCGCCGTAGAGTAAGCGAAATCCTTGAGCAAGATAGCGATATACAAGTTATAGGCTTTGCTGTTAATGGCAGAGAGGCTGTTGAGAAAGCAGCTCAATTGCGTCCTGACATGATCACCATGGATGTCGAAATGCCTGTGCTTGATGGTATTAGCGCAGTTAAAGAGATAATGGCGAGTAACCCAACTCCTATCTTAATGTTTTCATCACTTACACGTGATGGTGCAACAGCAACGTTTGATGCGTTAGATGCTGGCGCAATGGATTTTTTACCGAAAAAATTTGAAGATATTGCGCGCAATAATGAAGATGCAATTAAGCTTTTGCAAAGTAAAGTAAAAGATATAGGACGAAGACGTTTACCGCGAACATTTAGAGCGGCAACACCAGCTAAACCAGTCATTTCAACGAAACCAACAAGTTCACTTTCGCAAAGAACAAGCACATCAACAACTCAAATCAAGCAGCCTGATAGAAGCTTTCAAAGAGCTGCGCCTGTTGCATCGACAAGTTCAAATGTTGCCTCAATGCGAGCAAGTGGAAAACAATATCAACTTTTAGCTATTGGTACTTCTACAGGTGGTCCTGTTGCTCTGCAAACTATATTGACTCAATTGCCTGCTAATTTTCCTCACCCTATTTTACTTATTCAGCACATGCCCGCTGCATTTACACCTGCGTTTGCAGCGCGCTTAAACGGTTTGTGCCAAATAAAAGTGAAAGAAGCACAACAAGGCGATCGCTTACAACCAGGAACTGCTTATTTAGCGCCTGGCGGGCAGCAGATGATGGTAGAGGGGCGTGGAGCAAATAGAACGCTGCGCGTATTTGAAGATCATAGCGAGAGAATAAGTTATAAACCAAGCGTAGATGTAACGTTTGCTAGTGCAGCTAAAACGTATCAAGGCGATGTACTTGCTATTGTTTTAACAGGTATGGGCGCTGATGGTCGTGATGGTGCAAGAATGTTAAAACAAACGGGGGCAACTATTTGGGCACAGGATGAGAAAAGCTGTGTCGTTTATGGAATGCCCCAAGCAATTGCTAATGCGGGGCTTTCAAGTGAAAGCTTAGCATTGAGCGATGTTGCAGCACGTATAATGAGAGAGGTAGGTTGTGGATAAACTCTCAATATTTGGACTATTGGTAGCACTTGGTGCAATAGGTTTAGGCTATTCTTTAGAAGGCGGTGTTGTTTCAGCTTTATTTAATGGCCCTGCGCTTATTATTGTACTTGGTGGCACGCTTGGCGCTGTTATGTTGCAAACCTCTGCTAGCACATTCAAAAAAATGCTAAATATGAGCTCGTGGGTTTTTGTTGCACCACAATACGATATTGAAGACGCAATAGAGCAAGTTAAACGATGGTCTCATAAAGCACGTCAAGAAGGTTACTTAGCGCTTGAGAATGAAGCTTTAGCTCACCCAGATGCGTATGCAGCAAAAGGTTTAAGCTTACTTGTCGATGGCTGCTCAGAGCAAAAACTACGAGACACGCTTGAAATTGATTTACTGCTAGAGCGCGATCGTTTGCTTGAGGCCGCGCGTGTTTATGAAGCAATGGGGGGTTACAGCCCTACCATTGGTATTTTAGGTGCGGTGCTTGGCTTAATACAGGCAATGTCGTTTATTACCGATCCACAAATGCTTGGCGCCGGCGTTGCAACGGCATTTATTGCGACCATTTATGGTGTTGGTTTAGCTAATTTATTGTTTTTACCTATGGCAAATAAGTTAAAACAGCGTGTAGAGCAAAAAATGCTTTACCATGAAATGCTTGCTGAAGGCGTTATTGCAATAAGCATAGGTGAAAGCCCAGTAAATATAGAATTAAAGCTTGAAGCCTATCGTGTAGAGCGCCCTAATTTAGTGGACGAATAACATGTTACGCCGACGACTTCGTCACTCTGCTGCTAAAAGTCAACATACCGAACGTTGGCTTGTATCGTATGCCGATTACATGACTATTATGTTTGCTTTTTTTGTGGTTCTGTATGCGATAGCGATTAATAAAGAAGAACAATTCCAAATATTGTCAGATTCCCTTGAACAGGTTTTTGATAAGTCAGCTCGCCAATACTCCCAGCAAGGTGAAGGTGTCAACGGTAATGGAATATTGACAGATAGAGTGACACCTGAACAAGAAGTTCTTTATGGCGAAAGTATATTAAAAGAAGAGCAAGGTCCTGAGCTACTCGACGGCCAAAGTGATACAAGCAACATCCAGCAAAAGTATTTAGGCAAACCTCTTGATAGTTTATTAATTAAATTACAGTCAGCGCTTATTGATGAAATCCGTGATGGAGAAGCCAGTTTAGAGCTTAACCAAGATTGGCTGATTATAGAGCTAAGCTCAGGTATGTTATTTTCAAGTGGTAGTTCAGTTGCACACTCTCGAGCAAAACAGGTCGTCAAGATTGTTAAAGATATTATTGCACCAGTAGATAACTATGTAAGAGTACGAGGTTATACTGATGATGAAAGTATTCGTAATGAGATATTTCGTTCGAACTGGGAACTGTCGGTAGCTAGAGCCACGTCAATTTTAGTAGAGCTGGAAGCATTAGGTATTAATTCAGCTAGAATGGCGATAGAAGGTTATGGCCAATATTCACCTTTTGCAAGTAACGATACAGAACAAGGGCGCGCAGAAAATCGTAAAGTTGTTATCGCACTTTCTAAGTATGGATTACCGCCAAAACAAGAGGTTAAAAGTGACGGGCAAGCTGATGAGCCTGCAGTGATTGAACCTGAAATTGAACTTCCTTCAGATGACGATACAATAAAAATAATTCGTTTGCCTCATGGCGGTATTCGCATAACAACGCGCAATGAACAGTAATTAGGATGTAATGTGAAGATTTGGACTGTCGCTAATCAAAAAGGAGGGGTTGGTAAAACAACAACCGCAGTGAGCCTTGCCGGTATTTTGGCATTACAAGGTAAACGTGTGTTGCTTATAGATACAGACCCTCATGCGTCACTCACTTATTACTTTGGCATTGATTCAGAGGATTTAGAAGTCAGTGTGTACGATATTTTTGCCCGTGGTACAAGTATGCAAAGTGAAGAGATACTCCAAGCTTTGTGTCCATCAACACTTCAAAACCTGGATATTTTACCTGCGACTATGGCAATAGCTACGCTTGACCGAAGTATGGGTAATAAAACAGGGATGGGGTTAATACTAAAAAAAGCGCTTGCAAAAATTAGCGAACATTATGATTATGCCATTTTAGATTGCCCTCCAGTTTTAGGGGTGTTAATGGTCAATGCGCTTGCAGCAAGTGAGCGAATTTTAGTGCCAGTGCAAACGGAGTTTTTAGCACTCAAAGGGCTTGATAGAATGATGCGTACTATGGATTTGATGCAATCCTCTCAAGCAAAAGATTATCAATATACTATAATTCCTACCATGTACGACAAACGTACTAAAGCATCGTTAGAAGCATACAAAACATTGCAAAGTACATATGGTGATAAAGTTTGGCCAGGTGTGATACCGGTGGATACCAAATTTAGAGATGCAAGCTTTGCACAAAAAGTACCTGTAGAGTATTGTCCTCGCTCGCGCGGTGTATACGCATATAAAGCACTGCTAGAATATTTAATTGAACAAGGTTAATGAATGAGTAAGCAATTGTTTGCTAATGAAAAAGTAATGAAACAATACCTTGGGGCTTTGTTATGTGAAGATGAGCCTGTAGATAACCTTGAGCCAGTTGCAAAATTACTTGAGCAAATCCCAGATGATTCACAACAGCATATTCATTCAAAACCTAAAGAACAATTAAAAGCAGCAGAGAGTACATTTGATAATGACTTGCTCAATGTTGAAATTGAGCCAATAGCTGATCCAGCGTTTGAAACTGAAAAAGTTAATGAAGTGGTTGACGAGGAAGTAATAGCACCTGCAATTACTACTATAGAAAAGCCAGAGCTGGAGATTGTAACTACTAGCCAATCAGACTATTTTGATGGTGAATTTCAGGCATTGTTTTTTGAAGTTGCTGGCTTGACCTTGGCTGTGCCATTAAAAGCACTTGGTGGAATACATCAATTAGGTGAAGTAAATCATTTGTTTGGTAAGCCGAAATGGTTTAAAGGCGTTATGCTCAACAGAGAAGAAAAGCTTAATGTTGTTGATACTGCGCGTTGGGTTATGCCAGAAAAATATGATGATAAATTAGAGGCATCTTTAGATTATCAATATTTGATTACACTAGGTGATAGCCAGTGGGGTTTATTAGCTGAAAAGTTGATAAATAACATTACATTGAGTAAAGAAGATGTAAAATGGCGTACAAATAAAAGCAAGCGCCCATGGCTTGCTGGCGTTATAAAAGAAAAAATGTGTGCTTTGATAGACGTAGATAATTTAAATATATTATTAGAGAAAGGCTTAGATAGCCGTCAGTAGTAATGACCATTACGGGGTAATAGCATGAATCAAGATAAATTACTGTCAGCAAATAAAAACGCAGATAATAACGATGAAATTTTACAGTGGGTTACGTTTAAGCTAGAGGAAGAAACTTACGGCGTAAATGTAATGCAAGTACAAGAAATACTTCGTTATACAGAGATAGCTCCTGTACCAGGTGCACCTTCATATGTGATTGGTATTATTAACTTACGCGGCAACGTTGTTACCGTTATTGATACTCGCGCACGTTTTGGTTTGCTAGCTGCTGATGCAACTGACAACTCTCGCATCTTAATTATTGAAGCAGAAGAGCAAGTTATTGGTATTTTAGCCGACAGCGTATCGGAAGTGGTTTACTTGCGCAGCTCTGAAATCGACAGTGCGCCAAATGTTGGTACTGAAGAAAGCGCTAAGTTTATTCAAGGTGTTTGTAACCGCGATAATGAATTACTGATTTTGGTTGATTTAAATAAGTTACTCAGTGATGACGAATGGGATGAGTTAAGCGATATATAAGCTTTACCAAATAAATTATGGTGTTACTTAGTATAGCTATATCAGCGTTAGCGGTAGGACTTATATCGCTGGCGTTAATTATTGCATTAAAAAATAAACACGCGAATGAAATTAATGCTGTATCGCAGCAGCTTAAAGATAGCTCTGAGCAGACTCATATTTTGCGCAGTGAAATTTCGGAGATTAGAACCGGGCTCTTAAGTATTGGTAAGCGAGTGCTTGAAGTTGAACAACAAAACCAAGATTTAATGCAACAGCAAGCGGCGCAAAAATACGATGACCCTGATGCTAAAATTTACTCTCGTGCTGTAAAAATGGTTGAGTTAGGTGCAGACCTTGATGAAGTAATACGCGAGTGCGAACTACCACGAGCAGAAGCCGAATTACTATTTTCATTACATAAACAAAAAGGTGCTTAGCGCCTTTTTTTATGTGCGGATAAATTGGCTCAAGCCTTAATATTTAACTTACCTTGAAAATCCTGCCAACCTGGCGGAAATTGACCTCTTAATACATACGAAAACGCAATAAGCTCTGCAATAACATAATAAAGCTCTTTAGGAATTTCTTCTCCTAACTCTAAATGCGACAACGTTTTAGCAAGTGCTGCATCTTCGTGGATCATAATTCCTTTTAGTTTAGCCGCTGCTATTATTTCATCAGCTAATTCACCAAACCCTTTAACACTTACAGTGGGTGTGTTTCCAGCTTCGTACAAAAGCCCAATGGCTGATTTATTAATCGGTGTTTCACTCATAGCTAAACCTTAATATTAATAATTGCGTGAGATTTATAGAATGCCTGATTGTTGGCATCGCCTCTCTTTAAGTTGAGCTCGCCAACTTGTAAGCCATGTTTAGCTAGTTTTGATCTTAAATTATCTAAGTGAGGATGAGCAATTGCACTTACTTCTTGGCTCGAGGCTAATAGCTGGCAATCGAGTGCTTTATCCATTAACTCAGCAGTAATTTGTAGCTGCCCAAGTTGGGCATAATCAAAGTTTAATCTGACAAACCATACATTTTTATCTTCTAATTTACCGGCGCTTGGCTTTTTATACTGTCCAAGTGTTATTTCTGTTTGGGCTGCTTCTGGAGGTAATCTCATCGGTAATAAAAATTGTGCAAGCGGGTTTGTGTCTGGCTGTTGATTTGGTGTTGAGACACTTACTTGGGTAAGTGTGTTTTTAACGTGTACGATTTCGCTGGCCAAAGCTTGTACTTGAGCTTGTTGAAGCTGTTCAAGCATTTTTGCTCCCGTGTTACCCATTTTAAAAGTAGGTATAAGTACTTGTAAGAGAGCATCTAAGCCAGTTTGATTATTAAAACTGATAGGCGTTGCTGATTGGTTAATGAGAGGCGCAGCTAAAATACTCACAGCCACCTGTTCAAGCCCTTTAGTGAAACTACTTTGCAGCATATCACCCGCTAGTTGAGTGGGCTGTAAAGTAGCAAGTATCTCACGCTGTATGGTTGCAGGGTTTATGTTATTACTTGAAACCATACGGTTAAATGCTTGATTAATTAAGCGAGTTAAATCAGGGGTGTCTTTTATTGCCTTATCTGTAATATCAGTAATTTGACTGCTTAAAAGTTGTTTATTGTAAGCCAGCCTATCTGTAGGGGTTGTGGCATCAGGAAGCTTTAATAATGTACTTAATAGTTTTGCTTCTATTGGTTGTAGCATTTGACTACGAGAGGGCGCATTAGATAACGGCTCAGTTAACAAGGTAATGCTTTTAGTGTTCACTGTGCTTGTGTTGTTTTGATTATTATCGTTTATTGCAAGCTGTGCTGAGGAGGTGGTAAGTCCCTTAGTGACTACTTCATTGGTAGGGTTAACCAAGGCGTTCGGTTTACTGTTTTCACTAGTAATAAGGGGTTTTAATTGGCTTGCTTTTAAATCACTTAGCTTAGCGCTCGCCACTTCACCTGGGGTAGTATTATTTGTTATTGGCATGTAGGTTGTTGCTGTGTTTGCAGGTGTTTGCCAAACACTAACACTTCCTTTTACTAGTTGCGTTAATTGTACAATCGGCGGGAGCCTTGAAAAGTGCTCTGGCAAAATATTGCTCGTATTGTTATTTAACGCAGTACTCACACTTTGAGTAATGTTAACTCTATTTAGCGGTGATTCACTCAGTTGTATAGCTAAAGACGTTTTTTGTTGCGCGGGCGAAGTTGATAGCTGTGTTAACTCAGATTTACTTATTGTAGCAAAAGGCTTATTTTCAAAATATTTAACCGCATCATTAATTCGCGTTTTTAAATCACTAAAACTATTTTGTAACCACGATTTTATTGGACTATTTAGGGTCAATAATGGATTTACTTTAATATTACTCGCAGAAACGGCTACTTCAGGTGCGTTGCTTTTTTGCGCTAAAAGTAACTCGTTAAATGGTTTTGAGAATGAGTTGTTAAGCGTTACTTTTATATTGTTTGTATCGGTTTTAATAAATAATTTATCTGCCTGGTTCACTAAATTTACTTTAATAGGTGTATTAGGTAGTTCGGCAAGTTGTTGATTAGTAATAGGTGTTGTAAATGAACCTGACTTTTGAGGATGAGTTAAAATAGCCAGTTTTGGTGTTGCTTGAAGTTGCGCACTGGGTAATAAGGCCGCGAGCAAATTAGTAAGTTTAGTTTGGCTAAGTGGTTGCGAGTGAACCGTATCAGCAAAGCGGTTAATAACATTAATCTGCGCGCCTTTATTAGTCGTACTAACAACTACTTTTAAAGGCTGTTCTGTTGTAAGTAACTGGGCTACGTCTTTATTTATGGCAATACTTGCGTTGAGTTTATCAATAACTAACTTGGGAGAAGGGGATACAGCAACTTGTACATCCATTGGTTGGCTTTGTACCTCAGTGCCCGTGCTTACATAATTTAACAAGCGCTGCAATTGTACCGGCTGATTTAAAGTAAGGGTTGTACTGTTTGGCGATATGTTGAGCTGCTTACCATCAGGGCTGATTTGTATGTTAGCACTGACTATTTTTTGCAGGTTTTGTGGTGTGCTTGTAGTGCCAAGCCTTAATGTTTGCCAATGCTTATCAATAAATACATCAAGCGTAATCGAGTCTTTCGAAAATTGGATGTTTTTAGCCGCAAGTACCTCACTAGGTAACTGTGGTAACTCATTGGTCTGGCTGTGAGCAGATTGATTGATAACCAATGAGTTAGATAATGTTATTTGCGTTGGTGTATTCATTATTTTAAATCAAGT
>TARA_B110000046_G_scaffold173948_1_pt1 | contig 10424 bp, 10 predicted proteins | sample TARA_B110000046 | Tara Oceans TARA_B110000046 (sample SAMEA4397157) | marine metagenome | biome: Polar Biome; feature: [DCM] deep chlorophyll maximum layer (ENVO:01000326); material: water (ENVO:00002006), including particulate matter (ENVO:01000060) such as... | depth 40 m
CTGATATCAGCAAAGTAAAAGATGTACAAGTTATCGAGGTGCGTGAACAATGAATAAGCAAGTGTTCGTATGGTTTCTACGCGCTGTTTTACTTACAGCTCCTAGTTCAATGGTCATGGCACAAGAAGAGCCCAAGTTTTCATGGCATGGCTACATAGCTCAAGGACTAACGCAGTCTATTGATAGCGATTTTATTACCGAAGATAATAATATTACTGGTGAGTTGTCTGAAGTCGGTATTAACGGCCATTATCGTTTGAATAGCAATTTATCAGTAGCGGGGCAGGTGGTTTATCTTGACGCAGGAAATAGGTTTGAAAAGGGTACAAGGTTAGATTATCTGTTTGTCGATTGGACTATCCCCGATGTGGCAGGGTGGCAAGCGCAAGTGCACATTGGCCGCTTTAAAAATACGCACTGGTTATATTCAGTCACTCGCGATGTCCCTCAAACTAGAGATACTACAGTTTTGCCTCAATCAATATACTTCGATGGTTTTCGCGATATTGCGTTAGGGAGTGATGGGCTGCAGGCAAAATTTAAGAAATACTCAACAGACAACATTTGGGAAGTAAATTGGAGTTACGGGCGTTCTCCATTGAATGACGCTCAAAGAGACTTCTTCCTAGGCGACGATGCCAATGGGAGTATAGAGCAAGACTTCGTGCACCAAGTCAGCGCTTTTTGGCAACCTGCCACAATGGCGTGGAGGGTAGGCGTAAGCTGGCTTGAGTCAGATTTTGGATACACTGCGGCACAGGAGGATAGTCGTTTAGACGGCGGTGCGAGCATCCGCAGGTTCATGTTCTCTATGCAATACTTTAGTGAAAAATGGCAGTTTAGCAGCGAGCTAGTGAGAGAATTGCAAGAATATAATGGTCTCTTCGCGCCTAATTATGTCGATAGGCTTACAGGTGAAGGCGGTTTTGTTCAATTTAGGTACCTATTTAACAACCGTTTTAGCGGCCTTATTGGCTACGACACCTATGTGAACAACGACAATGATCCGAATGGGGAAGCCCTTGAAATAAGTACTGGCGGCCTTGTTCCTTCTTACTTTGGTTATATGGATACAGTGACCGTTGGGGCAAGGTGGGATATCTCGCCTAGATGGCGTTTACAGGCCGAGCATCATTGGGTTGACGGAGCCGCAAGAGTGGTAAGTTTACTCGACCCTAGTATAAGAGACCATTCGCAGGAACACTGGCGTATGTGGTCTGTACAACTGATGTACTGGTTCTAGGTTCACTTATGAAAGTGGAGATGTCCTTTACCACTAAAACCATCATTATGTTGATGGCGATGGTGCTAACCGTCACGGTAGTGATATCTATGATGCTCATTCGTGAGTCTGATTCAAGCTTGGTTTTTCAGCAGCAAGAAGAGCAACTTAAAAACCAACGTCGATTGCAGCTTTTCGAGGATATTCTGCATAACCGTATGGTGTTGTGGGTAGACATGTTTAGCCACATAGAAATGTCGGAGCATCAGGATTTAGGCTACTTTTATGAAAATCTTCAGCGAAATCAGGAATACCTGATGCTGAACTTTCATGTGGAACGGCTGTATCTGTTTGACCGAAACGGCGTAGTGGGAGAGCAATCCACCCCCATTAGCGATTTTGTTCTAAAATTAGTGCGCAGTACGCAGCAGTCTCTTAGCAGCAGAGCGTTAATTCGCTGTGAGGATGCGTGCACACATTATTTATCAGTGCCCATTATGACCGATGACGAGGTGGTTCCTGTCGTTATCTTGTCTGCTTCATTGCGTGAACTTTTGTCTTTGTTTAACCGCTCTACCGACGCCCATAAGGTCGTGATGGTTCAGAATAAGCAAGGCGATGAAAACGACCCTACCTTAACGCTATCCAGCCAGCTTTCACAGTCTAACCAAGATTATTTAACCGAGCTCATTGCCGCCTTTCCCAAAGGCTGGAGTGTAGAAAAACTGGTGGTTAAAGGGCTTCGAGTTTCGTTTCAGGGAAAAGAGCTGTCGGTAAGTTTGCTGCCCTTCCCCCACAGCCTCACAGAGCAACCTTACCTCATGGTTGTGCAAGATATTACTGCATTAGTACATCAAAAAGAGCAGTACGAATTACTGGTTATAATCAGTGCGATTGTGCTGTTTATCGTGTTCTCATTGCTTCTAAGGCTCTTTCTTAATCAATACCGCTTGAGGCTATTAGGTATAAGTGAAGGTTTGCCTATGCTTGCCGACCACAAATTTATCGAATACCGCAAACTAGTTGAAAAGAAGCAGCACGCTTCGCTTTGGCGATTAAACGACGAACTTGATGTGGTAGAAGATGCTGCGAATGCCCTGGCAAAACAACTGGAAGACTTCGATGGCCAAATGGCGGTGAATACTGCCAAACTTGAAAAAATGGCCATGTTCGATGTGCTTACCGGTCTGCCAAACCGGAATATGCTGACCTTTCAAATTGAAAACCAACTTGCCCACTCAGCGCGAGACGATAGGTTGGTTGCACTGATGTTCATGGACTTAGACGACTTTAAAAAAGTTAACGACAGCTATGGTCATGACGTGGGAGATAAGCTTTTAAAAGCCGCGGCTATGCGGATATCGCGGCCTATTAGAGAAACTGATATTGCTTCACGATTTGGTGGTGATGAGTTCGTTGTATTGTTATCTAGCATCGAAAACAAAGAACAAGTGGAACACGTTGCGAAGAAAATCATTGAAGAGTTTGACCAGCCGATTGAAGCGGGTGGCATGCAATTTTACGTCTCTATTAGTATAGGTGTGGCCGTGAGCCGCCATGCCAGAGCTACGCCAGTGGAATTGTTACGGCATGCTGATATTGCTATGTATGAGGCAAAATCGAAAAAAGGGGCGGGCTATAGAGTTTACGATGCCACCATGAACTTGAAGGTAATGAAAAAGGTTGAGCTTGAAGCCGAAGCGCGGGTGGCGCTAAGAGAAAGTCAGTTCAGTTTGGCCTTGCAGCCTCAAATCGACTTGCGAACCAATGAATTAATAGGCTTCGAAGCACTACTTCGCTGGTATCACCCTGTTAAGGGGACCATATCACCGGCAGAGTTTATTCCTTCACTTGAAAACACCTCTTTCATGCTAGAGCTAGATTATTGGGTAATAGCCAAGGCCACCTACCTTATTAGAGAACTGAACGCGAATGGTTACCCTAATGTGAAGTTAGCGATTAACCTGTCTGCTGGGCAGTTTCTTGACCCCAGTCTTCCTGATTTTTTGCAGCAGCAAATTATTCGCAATGATATTTCACCATCCCAAGTGTGTTTGGAATTAACGGAAACCGTATTGGTCACCGACATTGAACGTGCAACCTCAATTATGCGTACTATTAGAGACATGGGGTGTACTTTGGCCATTGATGACTTTGGAACGGGCTACTCGTCACTCAGTTACTTAAAATCACTGCCCGCTGACTTTATAAAAATCGACCGTTCTTTTGTAGCCAATATCGTCGAGAATGCCGATGATAGAAACATCGTGCATTCAACCATTGCCATGGTGCGAAAAATGGGGTTAATTGTGGTAGCTGAAGGCATTGAAACAGCAGAGCAGTTTGAAATGCTATGTCACTTTGATTGTCAGATGGGGCAGGGGTATTTAATTAGTCGACCCATTCCAGAGCCAGACATTTGGACCACCCTAAGCAAGAACGTACACATGGGCATATGGGACAGTACGCGGTCTAACGAATAGGGCAGCCTAGCCAGTTAGATTTTTAGCCACAGCTAACAAGTGTGCTAAAAAGTTTACAGCTACAAGTTTTAATACTGTTAAAACGCCCCCTTCCTTGTGTAACCTTTATATCGCTTTCTTTAAAATACATTTTTTATTAATTTCGGAGTCTGACATGTCAGCGGCATTTATCTCTCACCTGCAAGCGCAAATTGAGGCCACTAAAGAAGATGGTCTGTATAAAAAAGAGCGCGTTATTACTTCACAGCAACAAGCAGATATAGACGTGGCCAATGGCGAGCATGTCATCAACTTCTGTGCGAACAACTATTTAGGTTTGGCTAACCACCCTGATCTTATCGCTGCGGCTAAAAATGGCCTTGAAACCCACGGGTTTGGCATGGCGTCTGTGCGTTTCATTTGTGGTACGCAAGACATACACAAACAGCTAGAAACCGAAATTAGTGGCTTCCTAGGTACCGAAGACACTATTTTATACCCTTCATGCTTCGATGCGAACGGCGGGTTATTTGAAACCTTGCTTGGCCCAGAAGACGCCATTATTTCTGATGCGCTAAACCATGCGAGCATTATTGACGGCGTGCGTTTGTGTAAAGCTAAGCGCTACCGTTATGCCAATAACGACATGGACTCACTGGAAGATCAACTTAAGCAAGCCGTTGCCGACGGCGCACGATTTAAAGTGATTGCTACCGATGGCGTGTTCTCGATGGACGGTGTTATAGCCAACCTTGCAGGTATTTGCGACCTTGCTGAAAAGTACGATGCACTGGTCATGGTAGATGATTGTCACGCTACAGGCTTTTTAGGCGAAAACGGCAAAGGTAGTCATGAATACTGCGACGTAATGGGCCGAGTGGATATTTTAACTGGTACTTTAGGCAAAGCTATGGGCGGCGCATCAGGCGGTTATACGTCAGGCAAAAAAGAAGTGGTTGAGTGGTTACGTCAACGCTCTCGCCCGTACTTATTCTCAAACTCTGTTGCTCCACCTATAGTTTCGGCTTCACTTAAAGTATTCGAAATGATGAAAGATGGCGCAGCATTGCGTGAACAACTATGGCGCAATTCAGCCCACTTTCGTTCTCGTATGGAAGATGCTGGCTTTACCCTTGCAGGTAAAGATCACGCTATTATTCCTGTGATGCTAGGCGATGCGCGTGTTGCTAGCGAGATGGCAGACAAGCTACTTGAAAAAGGTATTTACGTGATTGGTTTCTCATACCCTGTAGTACCTAAAGGGCAAGCTAGAATACGCACCCAAATGTCAGCTGGGCATTCTATTGAGCACGTAGACAAAGCCATTGATGCGTTTATTGAAGTAGGCCGTGAAATGGGAGTTATTGCATGAAGTCGTTAGTTAAAGCAAAAGCTGAAAAAGGCATATGGCTTCAAGATACCCAAGAGCCTGAAGTTGGCCATAACGATTTATTAATCAAAATTCGTAAAACCGCCATTTGCGGCACCGACATGCACATTTACAACTGGGATGAATGGTCGCAGCAAACCATACCTGTACCTATGGTAGTAGGTCACGAGTACGTAGGTGAAGTGGTTGGCATGGGCCAAGAAGTACGTGGATTTGCTATTGGTGATAGAGTATCTGGTGAAGGCCATATTACATGCGGACATTGCAGAAACTGCCGTGCAGGCCGTCGCCATTTATGCCGCAACACCGAAGGCGTTGGCGTAAATCGCTCTGGGGCCTTCGCAGAGTATTTGGTTATTCCTGCGTTTAACGCATTTAAAATTCCCGATAATATTAGTGATGAACTGGCATCTATTTTCGACCCATTTGGTAATGCTGTGCACACCGCCCTTAGCTTCGACTTAGTGGGTGAAGATGTATTAATTACCGGTGCTGGTCCTATTGGTATTATGGCAGCTGCAGTGGCGCGTCACGTTGGTGCGCGCCATGTGGTTATCACCGACATCAACCCGTATCGCTTAGAGCTTGCTAGAAAGATGGGCGCAACTCGCGCCGTTGATGTTAGCAAGGAAGACTTGCAAGACGTGATGAACGAGCTTGGGATGAGTGAAGGCTTTGATGTTGGCCTTGAAATGTCGGGCGTACCGGTCGCCTTTCGCGACATGCTAAAGAAAATGAATCACGGCGGAAAGGTGGCAATGCTAGGTATTCCACCACAAGATGTATCGGTTGATTGGAACCAAGTTATTTTTAAAGGGTTAGTGATCAAAGGTATCTACGGTCGTGAAATGTTCGAAACCTGGTACAAAATGGCAAGTTTGCTGCAAAGTGGCTTAGATTTGTCGCCAATCATCACACATACCTTCTCGGTTGATGACTTTCAGAAAGGTTTTGATACCATGGGTTCAGGACAATCAGGCAAAGTTATACTGGACTGGCAATAATGACAGCATTTTCACACATTAGTGTACAAGACGTAGCAAACTTCAATGGCGATGTAGCCATCGTAGATATTCGTGACCCGCAATCTTTTGCTAATGGTCACATGCCAGAAGCGAAGCCGTTGAATAACGATAACTTCGCGGCCTTTGTAGAACAAACGCCAAAAGAAACCCCTGTGGTAGTAGTGTGCTATCACGGCGTAAGCAGTCAGCAAGCCGCACAGGTTATTGCCGAGCAAGGTTTTAACACCGTCTATAGTATGGACGGTGGTTTCGAAGCATGGCGATTAGGTCAGTCTGTGGTGTCTGAAAATTCGTGAGCCATCCTTTAATTGCTTTTCGTCAGCAAGGCGTGGCGCATTTACTGGCTAACTACTTAGGTAGCCAGAATATCACCGCCACGGTAAAGCCTACTGAAACGGGTGATGAGTTTGTTGTATTATTGGCAGACGACAACGATGCACTTAAAGCCCGCGCCATAACTGAAGAATTTATTCAGCAACCGAACAATCCTAAATATCAGCAAGCTGCTTGGCAGCATGGTGAAAACGTCGATTTAGTGCCCTCACGTCAGTTTGATATGAAAGGGTTCATCAACAATGCATTGTCGGTACCGTTAACCAGTATTGTGTTTGTACTTTGTGTACTGGTGTATGGTTTGTCGTTGCTAGGCTTGTTCAGCCCCATTGCGCAACACCTGCTCATGCAGCCACTTAGTGTGCTTGCCGAAAACCATGAGTGGTGGAGGCTATTAGGCCCCGCATTTATTCACTTCAGCGCACTGCATATTATTTTCAATCTACTTTGGTGGTGCATGCTAGGCGCCAAAATAGAAAGTACCTTTGGTAAAAGCATGCTGTTTGTGGTGTTTGCACTGTCGGCCATTATATCGAACGTGGCTCAAGCGATGTTTACTACGCCAGTACAAGGTAACTTAATGCTCTTTGGCGGCTTGTCAGGAGTGGTATACGCTGTAATGGGCTTTGTATGGTGGTTAGGTTGGCTGAAGCCACAGTGGGGCTTGTCGCTGCCTAAATCGGTAATAGGTTTTATGTTGGTGTGGCTAGTATTAGGCTTTGCCGATGTGCTGTGGGTGAACATGGCCAATGCGGCGCACACCGCAGGGTTAATTACTGGCTGTTTACTAGCAGGGTTGCTAAGCCTTGGAGCCGATAAACGAAAGCCGGGGCAATAACACCTGCGGTCTTGAACAGGTGCTGCTGTGGTAGCACCTAGCCTTGATATAAATACTTGGTAAAGATAACGTTTTTGATAACCTCGCCACCGGTTTCTTTTTTCATATGATCTTGAAGTGCTTTTAGAATGGCGCGGCGAATATCTTCTCTGCCCGTTAGCGATTTTACTTTTTCTTCAGGCTGTCTGCCGAAGATATCGATGGCAGTTGCACGTAATAACGGCATATGGTGTTCTGCTATTTCTAGCTGATCTACGTCATAAATCATTAATTCAACGGTAACGCGAACATACCCAAGTTTTTTTGAAGACTCGCCAATGTAATTGGTAACGATGTCTGGCTCTAGCCCAAGATAAGCAAAATTTGCCTTTTCTTGTGCAAATGCAGGGGCGAAAGCACTACTAACTAATAGAGCGGTAGCTATAAAACGTGAAGCAAGTGACTTTGTCATGATGAGAGCCAAAAATACCAATTAATTTAGATGACAGGCTGTAGTGTAGCAAATCATAGGTTAATGACACTACTGCAAAAGTACTAAGGTACACGTAAAATCAATATGCTAGCTATTAGCAATCAGATAAACCACCATGTCACCAACAAGTGATATGATACTTTTTTTATCGTGTAAAATTATGACAGAGATTTGGTAGTGAGTTTTCCTAGCAGCTTTCCCGTTGGCTTAAATGTAGAGTGGATGCAAGCCGACAGTGCGCCCCGTAACAATCCGTATTTAAAAAATTGGTTACTAGATACGGGCTCCTTAACCAAGCGGGTGCAGTCGCTTTGCCATCAATTTTCGTTAAACGTGCTAGGGCAAGCTGAAACCGCACTTCATGCTAATGAGCAAAGCCTACTATCGAACCAAAAATCACATCTGCCTTCACAGGCATTTCAGGTACGAGAAGTACTGTTGTGTGGTAATGCATTGCCGTGGGTATTTGCCCGTTCCGTTATTCCTAAGCGTTTGGTTGAAGCTGAATTAGCCAATTTAGGCAGTGAACCCTTAGGTAAGCGACTGTTTAACGATGCTAGGTTTATACGCTCTGAGTTTCAATTGTGTCAGTTGCCAGCAACAGCATTAGGCTTTGAACGCACTCAACAATTATGGGGCCGACGTTCATTATTTACGTTAGGTGAAGACAGCATGATAGTGGCCGAAGTTTTTTTACCTGATGCCCCCGTTTATTATTCAAGGTACGACAATGGCACTGAATCTTAATTTAGCCCAAAACATCAATCATATAAAACAGCATCCGTCTGCGTATAGTCGCCTGATGCGGCTAGACAAGCCCGTGGGGATTTACTTGCTGCTTTGGCCTACCTTTTGGGCATTGCTTATGGCATCTGAAGGCCTACCCAGTATAGTCATTGCGCTTATTTTTACCGCTGGTGTGGTAGTAATGCGCTCAGCGGGCTGTGTTATCAACGACTACGCCGATAGAAAAGTAGATGGCAGTGTAAAGCGCACCGCCACGCGGCCTCTGGCCACGGGAGAAGTTACTCCTAAACAAGCGCTAACCTTGTTTGCGGGGCTAATTATACTGGCCTTCTTGTTAGTGCTGATGCTGAATTGGCAAACCGTTGCTCTATCTGTCATTGCGCTGTTGCTTGCCGCTAGCTATCCCTTTATGAAACGCTACACTCACTTACCGCAAGTGGTATTGGGCGCGGCCTTTGGGTGGGCAATTCCCATGGCTTTTATGGCGGTGTCTGAAACTGTGCCTGCGTATGGCTGGTGGCTGTTTGTGGCTAATCTATTATGGACGGTAGCCTACGACACCATGTATGCCATGGTAGACAGGGATGACGACCTGGAAATAGGGGTGAAATCTACAGCCATTTTGTTCGGTAAGTACGACGTGCCCATTATTATTGGGCTTCAAGCCACCATGCTAGTTATTTTGTATTTTATTGGCGGGGCTATCGAAGCACATTGGCCGTATTATCTATCGCTAATTATTGGGGCAGGGCTGTTTTACCGCCAGTATCAATATATTAAGAACCGACAGCGAGAAGGGTGTTTTACCGCCTTTATCGAAAATCACTATGTTGGCTTGGTTTTTACGTTAGGCTTAGTGGCAAATTTTTGGATAGGTTAAGCGGTTCAGTTATTAGTTAACACAATGAACCGCTTAGCATTAATGAGTAAAAAGCTATTCAGGCTTCGTTGTTTCAGCTGCTTTCGCTTCTAATTGAACAATGCGAGCTTCCATCGCATCTAACTTTTCGCGAGTGCGAATAAGCACCTGGCTTTGAATATCGAACTCTTCACGAGTGACTAAATCAAGCTTTGAAAGCTGCGACTGTAAAATCTGTTTAATTTTACCTTCTGCGCCTTCAGCCATGTTACGCACACCCGGTGGTACGGCGTCAGCAATCTGTTTCGCTAAATCTTCGAGTTTTTTCGGATCCAACATGGATTTCCCTTATAATGCGCTTCGTTAGAATAGGCTTCTATTCTATCGGTATCGCCACTTCTTGCAATGAAAAAGCACATTAAAGAAAAGCATGGCACACATTACACCTGTTAGCTTTTAGGAACGTAATTTAGGAACGCGATGAAATTAAACGATGCGCAACAATCAGCTGTCACCTTTGTGTCGGGCCCCTGCTTAGTATTAGCTGGCGCCGGCAGTGGTAAAACTCGGGTTATTACCAACAAAATTGCGCACCTAGTTAGAAATTGCGATATGCCAGCTCGGTATATTGCAGCGGTAACCTTTACCAACAAAGCCGCTCGCGAAATGAAAGAGCGGGTAGCCGAAACCTTAGGTAAGCCAGAAGCGCGTGGTTTGAAAGTATGTACCTTTCACACCATGGGGCTAACCATTATAAAAGCCCATATTAAAGAGCTAGGCTTAAAGCCTGGTTTTTCGTTGTTCGACGACAAAGACTCGTTGGCACTGCTAACCGATTTAACCGAAGACACGCTAGACGGCGACAAAGATCAGCTTTCGCTATTACAAAGCTGTATTTCAAATTGGAAGAACGACTTACTGCTGCCCGAGGCGTTACTAAAGCAAGCTACCAGTACCGGTGAGCGGGAATTTGCTGAAGCTTATAAGCGCTACCAAGATAACTTACGCGCCTATAACGCCCTTGATTTTGATGATCTTATTTTGTTGCCCACACTGCTGTTAAAAACCAGTGAAAC
>TARA_B110000046_G_scaffold164732_1_pt1 | contig 10423 bp, 9 predicted proteins | sample TARA_B110000046 | Tara Oceans TARA_B110000046 (sample SAMEA4397157) | marine metagenome | biome: Polar Biome; feature: [DCM] deep chlorophyll maximum layer (ENVO:01000326); material: water (ENVO:00002006), including particulate matter (ENVO:01000060) such as... | depth 40 m
AATCCGCTGGTCCCGCGTTCGAGTCGCGGACGGCCCACCATTTTTACCCTGTTTCGGGTAAAAATGTTTATAAATAGCTCGTGATATCGTCTCCTAGATTTGTCTGTCAGTACCACAGTGTCCCTCAAAAGAGTCTTGCTTTACACTGGGACTGATAAACTATTAGGGTCAGCGATGAAAATCCACCAGATCGACACACAGAGTGTTTTAGATAACTTCACCTACCTTCTTGAACTTGGCGATGGCAACGCTATTGCCATAGATCCTTGGGACGACGTTATTACCAATGAGTTGCTGGCCGTCAATAATCTCAGCCTCAAAGCTATTATTAACACCCATGAGCACTGGGACCATATTCAGGGCAATGAGCCCCTAGTAGCACAGCATGGCTGTGAAGTCTGGGCCCATGCCAATGGTGAAGGTAAAATTCCCGGGCTCAGTCGTATATTAACTGCTGGCGAGCTAATTACCCTTGATAATGCGGTTGCATTAAAGGTTCTTGATACTCCGGGCCATACTATGGCGCATCTGTGTTTCTTGGTGTTGGAGCAGGGTGCAGCCAAGGCGGTATTTACCGGTGACACACTATTTAATGCCGGGATTGGCCACTGTCGTAGCGGCGGTGATGTTGATGTGCTGTACGACACTATTGTCCAGCAGTTCCATAGTCTTGAGGACAGTATCATTATTTATCCGGGCCATAAATATCTGGAAAACAACCTGCGCTTTACCCTAAGTATTGAACCTGACAATCAAGATGCGCAAAACTGGCTTGCTCACGCCATCGAGGATCATGATCCCGTGAATCCAATAACAACCACTATTGGTGATGAACGCAAATTCAATGCCTTTTTCCGCCTTGCCAGCAGTGAGATAAGAGCTAGACTCAACTGCGAGTTGGGTACTGACAGGGAGGTATTTACGGCACTTAGAGCGCGTCGAGATGGCTGGTAGCATCATCGGCTAGGTTACTGAGGTGGTGAAAAGCTTTCTCTTAAGGGTGATGTGCGAGGGCCTGCCGTGGTACCGCGAAGGCGGTGTCATTCAACGCATATCGGCCACGCCTAGTCCATCCGTTGGCTGAGATGTTACCATCCCCAATACAGCTCAGCCGATTAACCGCTGTGCTGTGAGTTTTATTGGGTAGAAGCGTTTGCATTATTACTGATACTTTTTGCCCCGGTAGGATAAGCATTATCAGCTAGGATATTTTATACGTACCGTCGTGTTTGGAGACGGGTAGGTCACGTATTCGCTTCCTTGTTACCGCAAAAATAGCGTTGGTTACTGCAGGCGCGATAGGCGGTGTGCCAGGTTCGCCAGCACCACCGAGCGACTCACCGCTGTTAATTATTTCCACTTCAATAGCAGGGGAGTTGTGCATTCGCACCATCTTGTAATTATTAAAATTACTCTCGGTAACGGCGCCGTCCTTCAGCGTTATCTCGCCGTATAAAACGGCCGTTAGTCCGAACACAATACCGCTCTCCATCTGCGCAATGAACCCATCTGGACTAATCACAAAACCCGCATCTGCGGCGCAAAAAACCTTATCAACACGGGGTGTTCCGCTGCTCATGTCGAGATCAACTACTTGGGCCACTATGGTGTTAAAACAGCGGTGTACCGCAATGCCTTGACCCCATCCAGTCGGCATCGCTTTACCCCAATCCGCCATTTTTGCCGCTGTCTCGAGAACCTTGCACATGCGCGGCTCGCCAGCCAGCAGAGTGCGTCGATAATGATAGGGGTCTTTACCGGCTGCCACGGCCAATTCATCAATAAATGATTCTGTGAAGAAGGCATGCTGTGAATGATCGACACTGCGCCAAGCACCAAATGGCACATGTGTAGGACTGCGGGTGAAGTGAATGAACTGATTGTCAATTGCGTAGGGAATATAGGGTGCTTCCACGGGCTCATGCTTGTCGACAAATTGGTTTTCCCAGGCTATCGGCATGCCTGATGTATCCAGTGCGGCTTTAAATCGGCTCATCACTGCTTGACGATAGTGATCGCGCCGGACATCTTCCTCCCGTGACCACATCATTTTAATAGGAATGCCTGGCAGCGCAGCGGCTAACTGCACCCCTTGTTGCGAGAAGTCGGGGAGAGATCGCCTACCGAAGCCGCCGCCCAAGTAGACGTTATGAATATTGACCTTATCAGTTTCATAACCAAATTTATCTGCAATAAAATCGCGCGTACCAAGAGGGTTTTGTAGACCGGCCCACAGATCAATCTGACCATCATGCACCCACGCGGTACAGTTCATGGGCTCCATAGTGGCGTGGGCTAAAAACGGTACCCGATATTCGGCTTCAAGGACGTTATCCGATTGCGCTAAAATGCCACGCGCATCACCTTTGGAAAAATCCTCTTCTTCTTTGCCATTGGTAACGGCTGCATCCATATCTTGTCTGAATTGCTCAAACATGCTGTCAGAGCTTAACTTATCAGCGTCGCTTTTCGTATAGGTTATAAGCACTCTATCGAGTGCTTTTTTGGCGTGCCAGTAGCTGTCTGCGATGACACCAACGCCGGTATCGAGGTTGACTATTTTAATCACACCTTTCATTGTTTCAGCCGCCGCAGAGTCTATTGTAACCACAGAGCTGCCAAATACAGGAGCCGCTTTAACGGCAGCGTATTTCATACCAGGCAAATCAATATCGGTACCAAATATAGCGCTGCCGTCAACCTTTGCAGGGATATCCAACCGTCTGACAGATTGCCCCATAATTTTGTATTGATCAGATGTCTTCAAGGTCGGCTGCTCGGGACCTTTCCCGGCTGCAGCAATTTTTGCAAAAGCGGCAAACGGTTCTGAACGTTCAGAAGAATCATGGTGTAAATAGCTATTTTCTGTGCGTATTTCAGTTGCGGGAACCGCCCATGTTTGGGCGGCGGCACTGACTAACATTTCCCGTGCCGCGGCACCAGCGGTGCGCATGCCGAGTTGCCCTGTAGAGCGCACCGAATAACTACCGCCCGTGGATTGCATAGACATGCTCTGGGTTATTTTGAGAAAAACACCGGTTAAGGTGTCTTCTACCATGCCGGGCACTTTCCCAGGCAGGACAACATGCCGCGCGAGATGAAAGTTGGCATATTCTTGATGTGCAGGCGCCTGTTCCATTGAAACGGTCGACCAGTCAGCATCCATCTCGTCAGCCAACATCATCGGCAAAGCGGTATGAACGCCCTGACCCATTTCCGCGTGGGGCACAATGACTTTAATGCTGTTATCAGGGAGGATTTTCACCCAGGCATTTACCAGTACCTCGTCAGTATTTTCAACGAGCTTGGCCAGATCTGGCGTGCGATGACCTGGGCGAATTGCCACACCAACACCAACACCGACTAACAAACCACCACCGGCTAATGTGCCACTGGCAATAAAGGCTCTGCGTGTCCACTTACCCATTGTTCTTCTTCTCTAAACTTGAGTGACTTGGGTTCGCTACTACCACAGGCTGATCCAGTTGCACTTGGCCTGATACAGACTTAATGGCTGCCTTTATGCGTCCATACATACCGCAGCGGCAGATATTGCCAGACATTGCGGCGTCAATATCGCTGTCGCTGGGCGTTGGGTTGCTTTTTAAGAGTGCGACTGCGGACATGATTTGCCCCGACTGACAGTAACCACACTGCGGCACCTGTTGTTCAATCCAAGCTTGCTGCACCGGATGTAATTGGCTTGCGGTTACTGAATCAGTAATACCTTCGATGGTCGTAATAGCTTTGCCGATGACCGACGAAACCGGAATTACACAGGAACGAATTGGCATGCCATCTACGTGCACCGTACAGGCGCCACATTGCGCTATACCGCAACCGAACTTGGTACCGATGAGTTTTAGTTGATCGCGTACTACCCAAAGCAGGGGAGTGTCTAACTCGACGTCAATTTGACGCGCTATATCGTTGACAATCAGCTCTAGCATTTGAGAACTCCTTTTGAATGGGGTGTTAGCTATAATATTGGGGCCCGCGATATCAGGTACTGAACTTTGGCGGATACAAACTACCACTAACCTGCAGATCTCGCTCTCTATGAGAAACATTTGACTGTCGATCTTAGCAGGTTTTTAAATAGTCTACACTGAAGGCGTGGTACTCGAAACACTTGATCTAAATCATATAAAACTAATTTTTCTTAATGATAGGGATAATCATCTCTGGGCACTCTTACAATATATGGCACAGTACTCACAATGGGACCTGCGTTTATTGTGCGGGGGCTTACTAGCCGAGTTACGGATTCTGGGTAAACGCTAACCGCGCACTGCGGCGAGCAACCAACGATTTGGGGGGCAGGGTGCGTCACAATCAGAAAGACCTAGAGATTGAGGGAACAATATTAGAAATTAGTGCTACACAAAACGCCACCGTGTACCCTCAACTATATCAAGACACGTCGGATGAATTACGCCGACTTCTGGTTGGCAAAATGGGCGACGAAGTTGAAGCCGATGAGATCGTGCAATACGCATTTGTTCGGCTGCGTCATCTGAGACACAACAGAGATGTTGATAATCTTCGTAGTTATCTTTTCAATATGGCAGTGAGGCTGGCGATCAATATGCTGCGCTAACGCGAAGCAGACAGTTGTCAGAATGACTCACAACTCTCGGACGATACGAGTTCATCAGCCTATAAAACTCTTTTGGATGAACTAAAAATCGAGACCATTAACCTTGCATTGGTGCATCTTTCTGAAAAGACCCGATATATCTTTTTATTGCATCGATTTGAAGCACTTAGCGACCGTACGATTGCCACAAAGCTAGCTGTGTCTGGTCGCTCAGTGGAAGACCCTATAAATCATGCATTGGATAGTATCATGCAGGCTATTGCAGACTTTTATTGCATGGATGGCCAAGCTTACGAGTATCAATTTTAGAAAGATAGTTTCCAAGTGGTTAATGGGCTCAAAGACACGAGATATAATTGATGACGAGTACCGCCTTCATAGTGACTGGATTAACAAAAATGTACTAACCACCAAAATGTCCACCGTGATTTAAGGCAAGCGTGGGACCAGATGGATGGGTTTACGCCTTGGGCTCTGGAGGAGGGTAAACGTTTCGAGTCTAGGTTTAGCCAGTATCCAAACCACCATTCGCTGTGGCGGCGACCTCGGAAAAAGACACTTATCAGGGCATGCCTTTTTGTGCTACCCATCGCAGTGATTCGCTGTCTTACTTGCAACACCACGTTCTGGCCCAGGCCGCATACAAAAATTGATTATCAGACCAAGCCGGAAGAACAGTGCAAGGCAGTGTTGCCTGATGAAGCCATATGGCATCTTAATACCGCCACCTATATGAATATTGATTACAGTGCTGATTTTCAAAAAATAAAGTTGTTCAATGGTGAGGTATTAATTGAGGTGGTGCAGCTTCTAGGTACCCCATTTGTGGTTGATGTTGGTGGCCACAGCGCAGTTTTAGTAGGCGGCTTTTTTAATCTTCAGTTAAGAAATGCGGTTGCTAGCCTCAGTGTGATAGAGGGGCAGATTGAGGTGCATCGGGAAGGTACTAGTAACGTCAAAATATTGGCCGAACCATCTCCCGAACGGCACAGAGGTATTTTTTAACTATGGGGCAGGGTGTGCAAATAGATGCAGTGGGAATCGTCTGACCAACTATAACCGTCAATATTGAAACCACAAGAGCCTGGGATCGCAGTCTATTATTTTTGATAGCTTGCCAATGCGTCGAGCGGTCAATGAGATGTCGCGCTATATGCTTACCAGTCTGCGCGTTGCTACCGGTGTCCCCGATAGCCTTGTCACAGGACGGGTACGGATTCGTGATCAGCACAGTATGCTTAACCAGTTTACTCAGATCTCTCAGGTTAAAGCGATGCGTCAGTCGGCCGAACTTACAATGCTGTACTTTGCTAGCCAATAAAGTATTAAACGGGTATACGTCCTTTGCTTTTAGCTTAGCCTTTTTATGAATTCATCAAGATTAGTGTAAGAAATTAACATGTTTAAAATGTTTCAAGACTAAAATTTTATGGTGTTCGGGTCTAACCAAGTGGGCACGGTTATCGGCGATGAGGTCACTTTTATCGCTTGTCCTTGGGTGGCATTGTAAATCACTGACGGTACAAGATTTGTAATGCTGATATATGAGCTGATTGCTGTGTATCCGTTTATCACAGAGAGAGATTTTTTAAGAAAAATAAAAAAAGGAAAGAGTGTTAACGCTTCCCTTTTAGCATACAACTTTAGGTGCAGGCTATATTTTAGCTGTCGTACTCAGAGTTAATCACTACCACATCGACATCCAGTGCTGAGATAACGCGGTCTGCCGTATTGCCTCTGATGGTTTTAATCATACCATTTTGACCCAGTGTTCCAATCAGTACCACATCTGCACAGATCTCTTTGGAGACCTTGGCAATGGCTTCATCCGTATAGCCTTGTACCACATGGATGTTATTTGAATCCAAACCAGCCTCTTTCGCCAGTCGACCACGATCAGGGTAGAGCATCGAGTCAAGATAGGCATTAACGACATGAAAACTAGCGCCATAGCTTTGGGCCAGCGCTTTACCGCGAGCTAGAATATTACTGTTTAGTTGCTGCTGCTGATCGCGGTTAGCTTGGAAATTTACTGCTGCCAGTACGACTTTACGCGCTGGGGCCGCACCATCACGTACGAGTAGGATAGGACACAGAGCGCGTTTAAACAGTTTCCATTTGTTATCACTAAAGCCAAAACGACTACTGGTTTTAGGCTTGCCCGCACGGATAATTATACGCGTGGCGCCTACCTTTGCCGCGGAGTGCATAATGGCTTTTTGCCAGTGGTCGCTCCAGGAAATCTCGATCTGGTAATCCAGGCCGGCTTCTTTAAGCCGGCTGTGTATCTGCTCATCAAACCAGTCAGTATTGCGATAAATATTGTCGTTGCTAGGGCTCATGTCGACACTGTCATGGTCAATGGCAACAAAGACATAAAGTTTAGGACGCGGCGTCATCAGCTGAGCGGTAATAATCGCTCGGTCTAACGCAACATGCTCATCAAGTGTGGGGTTGACGACCACAAAGAATTTTTCTTGTTCAGACATTGGGTTCTCCTTGATATCTCTCTGTCTAGTCTCGCTTAGGAATGTAGCAGTAATACACCAGCTATGCTTAATTTGCTATGTGGAGGTATTAAAGCATACCAAAAGTTTATAACCAAGAGTAGGCAGGGGCTGTAGGCGTTATTTGGCATGGTTTATGGCTATGGCTGATATACCATTTTTGATATTTCCCTATCTATAGTTGCCCTATAGCAGCTATTTCACAGCTATTTTATAAAGGTCTTTTTTTCACTGAGTCTGTATAGATAGTGACAGAAGACCCTTTAGAACCCGTATAATGGGGTCATTAACAAAATGTATTTAAGTGTGGATTACCCAATGACTGTTCGTACTCGTATTGCCCCTTCGCCCACTGGCGACCCTCATGTTGGTACCGCCTATGTTGCTCTGTTTAACATGGCCTTTGCCAAAAGTCAGGGAGGCCAGTTTTTATTGCGCATTGAAGATACTGATCAGGCCAGGTCTACTTCGGAATCTGAAAAATCCATCTTGGATGCATTGCATTGGTTGGGACTCGATTGGGACGAAGGTCCTGATAATGGCGGCGACAAGGGCCCTTATCGCCAAAGTGAGCGATCTGACATCTATCGTGAGCATGCCGATCGTCTTCTAAATAGTGGGAGTGCCTTTCGGTGCTTTTGTAGTTCAGAGCGCCTTGATGAATTGCGCCAAACTCAAATGGAAAACAAAGAGCAGCTTGGCTACGACGGCCACTGCATGCACCTAAATGAATTAGAGGTCGCTGAACGTGTAGCTAAGGGCGAGGCACAGGTTGTGCGGATGAAAGTACCCAGAGACGGGCAGTGTACCTTCAACGATATGCTGCGTGGCGAGATCAGTATCGACTGGGCACAGATCGACCTACAAATACTGCTTAAAGCGGACGGTATGCCGACTTATCATCTAGCCAATGTGGTGGATGACCATCTAATGGAAATCAGCCATGTGATTCGCGGTGAAGAGTGGATTAACTCCGCCCCCAAGCATATTTTACTTTATCAGTATTTTGGTTGGGAGACGCCTGTATTCTGTCATCTGCCACTGCTGCGCAATGTCGATAAGAGCAAATTGTCCAAACGAAAAAATCCTACCAGTATCCTTTACTACCAGCGTATGGGCTATTTGCCCGAAGCGCTGCTTAATTATCTGGGTCGCATGGGGTGGTCCATGCCCGATGAGCGAGAGAAATTTACCCTCGAGCAGATGTTGGAAGTATTTGATATTCAGCGTGTGTCTTTGGGTGGCCCAGTATTTGATGTCGAAAAACTCAGCTGGCTAAATGGTATGTGGATACGCGAAGATCTTAGCGATGATCAACTGGCCGATCGCCTCCATGAATGGGCGCTTAATCGCGACACCTTAAAGGCCTTTTTACCCTTTGCCCGCCAGCGTATGGAAACCTTCTCCGACTTAGCACCGCTGGGTAACTACTTGGTATCTGGGATGCTGCCTATTACCGCAGAGGATCTAAAGTCTGCTGGCATGGATGAAGAGCAGCTTTTAGAAGCATTGCAGTTCGCTCTATGGCGATTGGAGTCAGTTCAGCTCTGGAGCAGAGACAATATTTTCAATGCCCTCAAAGCCATAGCTGAGGCCATGGACATAAAACTTAAACCGTTCCTCGCGCCGCTGTTTATCGCCATTGCCGGGAGCAGTGCGTCCATTTCAGTTATGGACTCTATGAATCTATTGGGTGCCGATATGTCCCGTGCACGGTTACGCCATGCCATAGAATTACTAGGTGGCGTGGGTAAAAAGAAACTTAAAAAAATGGAAAAGGTCTATGAGCGGTTGGCATAATCTGAAGCGGTGGCCCTACTGAATTTCTAGTAACTTGGGGTTATAGGTGCTAATGTTTTTAATCAGTCGCTGACAATAAAGTGGGAAAAGGCCTGTTATGAATTTTGTGCCCTATGCCGTGCCCGTCTTTTTAGTACTCATTGTGCTCGAATATTGCTGGGGCTGGTTAAACGGCAATAACACCTACAGAATAAATGATAGCCTCAACAGCCTAAGTCTCGGGCTGCTCAGTGTGGCCACCAAGTTTATCTTTTTAAGTGTTGGTTACATTGTGTTTGCCAAAATAGAGTTGGACTACTCACTGGGCCTGTTTGACAGCGACAATGCTGGTCATTGGGTTGTGGCACTGCTGGTCTATGATTTTTTTTACTATTGGTTTCATCGGGTCAGCCACGAGCGTCAGTTTTTCTGGGGCTCTCATGTGGTGCATCATCAGAGCGAAGACTTCAATCTCAGTACTGCACTGCGTCAAACCAGTACTAGCATGTTTACCACTTGGATATTCTATGTTCCCTGCTTTGTACTGGGCATGCCCATTGGTATGTATATAAGTATTGCTTCAGCTCACCTGATCTATCAGTTTTGGGTACACAGCCAGCATATTCCAAAACTTGGCGTATTGGAGTTGGTCCTGATTACCCCCTCTAACCATCGAGTTCATCATGCCCAGAACGCGCAATATATCGATAAAAACTATGGTGGTCTGTTTATCATTTGGGACCGCCTGTTTGGGACTTTTAAAGAAGAAGATGAACAGGAATCGCCAATCTATGGCATTCGTACGCCATTGCAGAGCTGGAATCCGGCGTGGGCCAATATCCATATTTTTGTCACCATGGTAAGCGATGCATGGCGAACCAGATTATGGCGCGACAAGTTGCGCATTATTGGGGCTAAAACCGGCTGGCGGCCGGAGGATATGGAAGCACAATACCCGCAGCCAAAGACTAATCTGGCGCATGTTGAAAAATATAACGCACAGTTGAGTCCGCTGTCTAATCTGCTGATTGGAGTCCAGTTTTTGCTGGTGTCTGCATTACATTTTTGGGTTTCATTACAGGTGTTTGATGGGCCCTATTGGTTGGTATTTGGTGCCACTATTGTTCAGATAATAACTGTGGTGACTATCGGGATGGTGCTAGATGGTGGGCCCCATACCAGGTTGATTGAAACCACCCGCTCAGTAGTGACTCTAGTTATTGCGTACAGCCTGTTTGATGCAGGTCTTATAAGTTTTGACTTAATTAAAATTGCGCTTCTTTACCTCTGTGTTAGTAGTGTGATTATGTGGTTTGTGATTGTGCGTGAAGGTTTTAATCAGTCTGAGATTGATCATGGACTAAGCGCGTAGCCTAGATGCTGCTCTATTGTGTGCAGAGCTCGTTAGGCAATCCTCTGCAAGCCCCACAAAGCAAGGAAATGAACTTGACTTGCTGTGACCCGATCCTTATTATGCCGATTCCTTTTTGGGGGCCTTAGCTCAGCTGGGAGAGCGCAACACTGGCAGTGTTGAGGT
>TARA_B110000046_G_scaffold184501_1_pt1 | contig 10409 bp, 8 predicted proteins | sample TARA_B110000046 | Tara Oceans TARA_B110000046 (sample SAMEA4397157) | marine metagenome | biome: Polar Biome; feature: [DCM] deep chlorophyll maximum layer (ENVO:01000326); material: water (ENVO:00002006), including particulate matter (ENVO:01000060) such as... | depth 40 m
GTCGAGGTCATCATAGTGCCAATACAGCCAGCTAGCATGCGGTAGTGCATTTATGGCATCGCCCTGCATTGCATAGGCCTGCAAAGCGGCACTGCGGGCTTCTGGGCTATCGGACGCTACATCAACCCAGAGCTTAGCCATTTCAGTGCTCGCTTCATTGTTGCCCAGATGGCTGGCAACACGACTGGCGATTTCAATAATAGCCACGTCTCGGGTTTGGCGAGCCTGCTGCACGTACTTGGGGAGTGCGACATCAAACTGATTTCGACTGAGGGCCACGTCGCCAACTAGCAGGTCATAGAGTGTGTCGATGGCAAAAGGGGTTACGAGACGCTCTGGTTTTTGGGTTAGGCTAGACTCTGCCCGGGGAATATTGGTCTGAGTTATCTGAGGCGCTGTGGCACAGGCAGCCAAAAGGAGGAAAGTCGCCAAAAGAGTACAGAGATTTAATTTTTTCATGGCACCATTTTCAAGGATGTCGAAACTTAAGACAACTACTATGAATAAAGTTTAGCTTTGCAGGGCGATTTAACCAAAATCATTTTTTCATCATGCACACTCGCGCGCCAGACTCGTGTAAAATCAGCGCTCTAACCTTACAGACAGTTTTTGGGCGTTATGAGCATTCTGGCATTTGGCATTAATCACAAATCCGCCTCGGTAGATCTCCGTGAGAAGATTGCCTTTGCGCCAGAAATAGTGGTTGAAACGCTGCAGACAGCGCTGGAGAGCATCAATGCAACTGAAATTGCGCTACTGTCTACTTGCAATCGAACTGAAATATATTTGCAAGGCGAGGTCAGTGACGAGGAGCTATTAGCGTGGCTGGCCATGACCAAGGGACTTGAGTTCGAGCGGCTTCAGTCATGCTATTACTGCTATCGGGATGAGCAGGCGATTGGGCATATGATGCGTGTTGCCAGTGGTCTAGACTCGCTAGTGTTGGGCGAGCCACAGATTTTTGGGCAAATTAAGTCTGCCTATTCAGTGGGACGTGAAGCCGAGACTGTGTCGACTTATCTCAATCAGGCTTTTCAACAGGCGTTCTCTGCTGCGAAACGGGTACGTTCTGAAACCGCAATTGGCCAGAATCCGGTCTCTGTGGCCTATGCGTCGGTAAGTTTGGCGGAGCAGATATTTTCTGACCTCAACAGTGCCCACGCTCTATTAATCGGTGCTGGCGAGACTGTCGAGTTGGTAGCGAGGCATTTACAGGAAAAAAATATTGGCCAGATTACCGTGGCCAACCGCACCTTAACTCGGGCTCAGAAATTGGCCACTGACTTTTCTGCTGAGGCTATTTTATTATCTGATATTCCCGAATATTTGCCGAAGGCAGATATTGTGATTTCATCGACTGCCAGCCAGCTGCCTATACTGGGTAAAGGGGCGGTCGAATCTGCACTTAAGTTACGCAAGCATAAACCCATATTTATGGTAGATATTGCTGTGCCAAGGGACATAGAGCCTCAGGTTGAGGAACTAGCCGATGTCTATTTGTACACGGTTGATGATCTTGAAGAAGTCATTCAGGACAATATGCGTGCCCGTCAAACCGCCGCAGATTTAGGGCAGCAGATCATTGATCAAGAAGTCGTATCCTGGTCTAAGCAGCAGCGTGCGCTGGCCGCTGTAGATACGATTAAAGCCTTTCGCGATAGTGTAGAAAATATACGTGATGGTGAAGTAGAGAAAGCGCTAGTTGCATTAGAGAGAGGTCAGGATCCGATTAAGGTTATTAATTCCCTGGCACGTAGTCTCACCAATAAACTACTGCATAAGCCCACCACCAAACTTAAACAAGCCAGCGAAGAGGGCCGTGATGATACGATTCATGTCACTCATGAGCTGTTTGATTTAAATAAAAAGTAACTAAGGTTCTGCATGAAAGCATCAATATTGGGCAAACTGGATCACCTCGCCGACCGCTATGAAGAAGTTGGCGCATTACTGAGTGACCCAGATATTATCGGTGATCAAAATAAATTTAGAGATTTATCTAAAGAGTATGCCGAGCTCGAGCCGGTGGTTAACTGCTACCACAGTTACCAAAAGGTGATGAACAATATTGACGAGGCGAAACTACTGTTAAAAGACTCTGATCCAGAAATGCGCGCTATGGCACAGGAAGAGTTAAAAGACGGCGAAGCGCAGCAGGAGATCCTAAATAGCGATCTACAAAAATTATTGTTACCCAAAGATCCCAATGATGACAAAAATGTCTTCCTAGAAATTCGTGCTGGTACCGGTGGTGATGAAGCCGCAATTTTTTCTGGCGATTTATTTCGCATGTACAGCAAATTTGCTGAAAACCAGCGTTGGAAAATAGAGGTAATCAGTGAAAATCGTGGTGATCACGGTGGCTATAAAGAAATAATCGCGCGTATTGTGGGTGCGGGTGTGTATTCAAAGCTCAAGTTTGAATCCGGCGCCCATCGGGTTCAGCGAGTGCCTGAGACTGAGTCTCAGGGGAGAGTTCATACCTCCGCTTGCACGGTTGCCATTATGGCTGAAGCCGATGCAAAGGATGCCATTGAGATCAATAAGGGAGATTTACGTGTCGATACCTTTCGTGCGTCCGGTTCTGGTGGTCAGCACGTTAACAAAACCGATTCAGCTATTCGTCTAACTCACTTGCCTACAGGGTTAGTGGTTGAATGCCAGGACGAGCGCTCACAGCATAAGAATCGCGCCAAAGCTATGTCGGTATTACAGGCACGCCTGACGTCGGCGCAAGATGACGCTACCGCTAAAGAGCAGTCAGATCAACGTAAAAGCCTGGTGGGTAGCGGTGATCGTTCGGAGCGCATCCGTACCTATAACTTCCCCCAGGGTCGGGTGACAGATCATCGCATTAACCTCACCCTGTATAAGCTGGCTGAGGTGATGGAGGGTTCGTTGACCGATGTGGTTCAGCCTTTGGTTAATGAGTTTCAGGCTGAGCAACTAGCTACCCTCGCGGACTGAGGCTGTGACTATCTGGCAGTTACTTCAGCGCAGTGCTGAACTCACCGCTAGCGATAGTGCGGTATTAGATACCGAATTATTGTTATCCCACGCGCTGGGAGTCAACCGTACCTACTTTCGAACTTGGCCAGACCGGCAACCCAATAGCGATCAATTAAAGACGTTTGGGCTGCTTTTTCAGCGCCGATTACAGGGCGAACCGATCGCTTATATTTTGGGCCATCAGGGTTTTTGGAGCCTTGATTTAAATGTCTCAGAACATACTTTAATTCCTCGTCCGGAAACTGAGTTATTGGTCGAGACCGCACTTGAATTAACGCTACCGCGACACAGTTCGGTGTTGGATCTGGGCACAGGCACAGGGGCTATTGCACTCGCATTAGCCAGTGAGCGCAGGAACTGGAACATTACTGCAGTGGATGTGCAACCTCAGGCAGTGGCGCTGGCCGAGGTAAACAGGGCGGCTCACAAGTTGGATAATGTCCAAATAATGCAGAGTAATTGGTTCACCGCGCTACCCAGTGCTAACTTTGACCTCATCGTCAGTAACCCACCTTATATTGAAAATAATGACCCCCATCTACGTCAGGGCGATGTAAGATTTGAACCTGCCTCGGCGCTAGTCTCTGGTGCTGATGGGCTAGATGATTTAATTTTGGTGATTGGCCAAAGTGCCGCGTTTTTAACGCCAAGTGGTTGGCTGTTGGTTGAACATGGGTATGATCAGGGCGCTGGGGTCAGGGCGTTATTTGCCGAGGTCGGTTTTTCATCCATTGAAACGCGGCGCGATTACAATCAGATAGAGCGTGTTACTTTTGGCCAACTGAGCCAGTAATTGACGCATCGGTGTTTTTGAGGGCATTTTTTGAGACTAAATTCCATCGATACATCATCATCATACTCGCCAGACATGCAGCGATGACTAGCCCTATCCAAAAGCCGTAAACGCCTAAGGGTTCACCCCAAAAGTCGGTTAGTGCCAAACTATAGGCAATCGGAAAAGCAATGACCCAGAAGGCTATTATCTGAATAATCAGTGGTACTTTGGCATCCTTATAGCCGCGCAGTGCACCACTTGATGCCATCTGCATGGAGTCGAAGCAACCCAGCGCTGCTGAGAAAAAGAACAGACTAGCCGCAATCATCTGCACCTCGGGTTCAGGGCTAAATAGCTCGGCGAACTCATAACGAAACAGTACCTTGATGCTACCCAGTATCAGGGCAAACAAAAATACTAATTTAAAGCCGGTTAGACAGATCTGTCTTGCCGATAGAGGGTCGCCACGGCCCAAGGCATGCGACACCTTGATTGTTAATGCCTGACTCAGGCCCAAAGGAATCATGTAGGCGAGGGAATCTAGATTGTTGGTGATGGCATGGGCGCCCAGAATATTTGCCCCTAGGTGGGCGATCATCATCGGAATAATGGCAAAGAAGCCAATCTCAGCTGCAATCATTAGGGCAATAGGAATACCTAGGCGCAATATGCCGGCAATTGCTGCAGCGCTAGGTGCAGCGAACGCTTGATAGAGCTGCAGGCGTTTCATGTTGCTGGCATAGCGTCCGTAAGCAGCCATTGCGATCAGTAAAAACGTCATCACAACCGTGGTGGCCCAGGCTGCACCTATGCCGCCCATGGCGGGCAAGCCGAGCTTACCGAACACCAATATATAATCGAGAATACCATTGAGGAAAAACGCAATGGCATTAAATATCATGACGGGCCTAATATCACCTATGCCTTCAAAGGAGCTGCGAAAGGCAAAAAATGCGGGAAACATAAAGCCGGTGATCAAATAGGGCAGCAGATATCCTCGAGCGATACGGTAGACCTCTGGAGAGATATCTAAACTGCCCAATAGTTGCACGCCAAGCAGTATGGCGCAGCACACAACGACACTCATTGGCAGCGAGAGCCACAGTCCCTGCTGAAATTGAAAGCGTACTTTGTCTGGTTGGCCGGCACCCCAATAGTTGCCAATAATAGGGCTGTTGCCAATCATAATGCCAATCACCAATAGGCTGATCATGGCCCAGATGCTGCCACCTAACTGGAGTGCCGCCAAGGTGTCTGCGTTGACCTGTCCGGCCATGTAAATATCAGTCACAGTCATACCAACCACCGCCAGTTGACCGAGCATTAGCGGGCCGGCTAGGCGCAAGAGGTCGCTGGCGTTTTGTACAAACGTCGGCTTGTTTTCAATCTGAGGAGTCATTGGGATGCTTTATTTTGAACTGCCGTCATTCTCGTTTAATGTCTGTAGCAAGGAAAGGGAAATTTACTCTGTATAACTAGGTTATTTTATTTGGGCGTTTTTTTACGCTGTCGGGTTCTAATTTACACGACGTCAAAATCGCATCTAGGGAGCAGTAATTCATGGCCTCATCAGCTTATATAAGGCTTTGGTCGGCAAGTTAAAATCTATTAACGGGTTGCTCCTACTGACCTTCCGGCTCTATTTAACCTCAATAGTTACCGGTGGGGACCGCTGGGTGACCCCGGCTCACTGGATTGTCAGGCGCCCTAATCGATAACCCTGATGCAGGCTGTATCAGGCCTTCGTTTGGGGGAGCTTATTAATCCAACGAATAATTGACAGTTCTGCTACACTCCGCGCCACATGCGGGTTATACCTTGGGCTCAAACAGCCTCTGGGATACCCAGCTAACCTATTGTTAATTACTGCGTAGACATACTTTGACTGAAAATAACTCTGCAACTAGCGCGTCCTCTGATGCTCAATCTAATTCTGCACCTGCACCTGCACCTGCAGATGCCAAGGCTGATAACGAGACTAAGACATCTTCCTCAAACCGTCGTGGTCGAGGCCGCGGTCGAGTCGGGAGTAGCTGGGATATCTCCCAGTTTAACGTTGAGCCCCAAAAGGGCAAAGTAAGATTTCACGACTTCGATTTGCCACCCCAGCTAATGCGTGGAATTCAGGATACTGGGTTTGAATACTGTACACCTATTCAGGGCGCATCACTGCCCCATACCTTAAATGGTCACGACATCGTCGGTAAGGCCCAGACAGGTACGGGCAAAACGGCTGCCTTTTTGATTAATACTATTACCGACCTGCTAAATCACCCGGTTGAAGGCGACCGGTTTATGGGGGAGGCTCGAACATTGATTTTGGCGCCAACTCGCGAACTGGCCATACAGATTGCCGATGATGCAGTGGCACTGCTAAAACACACTGACCTTAAGGTACATTGTTTGGTGGGTGGTATGGATTACGGTAAGCAGTTGCAGAAAATGCAGAAATATCACTGTGATCTGCTGGTGGGTACGCCGGGCCGGTTGCTGGATTTTGCCAATAATCGCGATGTGTATCTTGATCAGGTTGAGGTATTGGTGATTGATGAAGCGGACCGCATGCTTGATATGGGCTTTATTCCGCAGGTACGCCGTTTAGTTAATTTGACACCCAAGCGCGAAGATCGTCAGACCCTGCTGTTCTCAGCAACATTCACGCCAGAGGTACTTAGACTTTCAGGAACCTGGACCGACAAACCAGTGACTGTTGAAATTGGTGCCGAGCGTGTGGCCACAGATACGGTCGAGCAAAAAGTGTATATCACCACAGCAGGTGAGAAATTTTCACTGCTCCATAATATTCTTATTGGCGATGATGTGGATAGCGTAATGATTTTTGCCAATCGCCGCGATATCTGCCGCACACTACAAGAAAAGCTCAATAAAAAAGGCTTCAAAGCTGGGTTACTCTCTGGTGATGTTCCTCAGAACCGACGTATGAAAACCCTGGATTCATTTAAAAGTGGTGCCACTAAAGTGATGGTGGCAACAGATGTTGCTGGTCGCGGTATCCATGTTGATGGCGTCAGTCATGTTATCAATTACACCTTGCCGGAAGAGCCGGAAGATTACGTGCACCGTATTGGCCGCACTGGTCGGGCTGGCAGCACAGGGACATCAATTAGCTTTGCCTGTGAAGATGACGCCTTTTTGCTAGAGCCCATCGAAAAACTGTTGGATATGAAGCTGGCCTGCACTATGCCGGAAGAGAAACTGTTGCAGGAAGTTCCTGCTAAGCCAAGGCCTGCGCCACGCAAGCCCAAAACGGATAAGACTGCAGGGCAAGAAATGCAACAGGCCTCCGCAGAGCAAAAAGAAGAAAAGACAATACCGGTTGTCCAACAGGCGGTTAGCGAAGACTAGGTTGTTCGCTAGCTGCCGGTGTATTTACACGGGTTAACTTATTACTTCTTATCCACAGCAGTGTTCCGCCAATCACCGTCGCCGGCATTAGTAGCAGGTTGAGTAATGGGATAGCGGATCCTGCCAATGCACAAAACCCAAACCCCATTGACTGCCATCTCTGCGCTGCTGCCCGTTGGCGTAATTGTCTAAAACCTACCTGATCAATATCCGCCGCATAATCTAAGTACTGCAGGGCAAGTGACCAAGCGGCCCAGCTGCCAGCTACAATAGGAATGAGCATATTGATTAGTGGAAAAAAACTAATCCCTATGCAGGCAAGCCCCACAGCAATAGACCGCGGAATAAGGTAAGCCATTAGCTGTAGTTGCCGCACAAAGCTGGCCCATGCGATTTTTAACATTGGTACCGCTTCTTTTGATGGTTGCTTGTCACCCATTAATAACATAATTTTTTCAGCGATTAGACCGTAAAAAGGCGCACCAATAAGATTGGCAATAAGGGTGAAGGTGAGTGCGTAAATAACCAGCGCCACAAAGGTAAATAGGCCCCAGATAATCCACACTAGCCAATGCAGCCAATCTGGCACTAGATTGATTATGCTATCGAGCCAGTCTCCGAGCCACTGAGCAGCAAAGCCAGTAAGGCTAGCGAACATCGTAAGGTTGATGCATAGGGGTATTATAACTAGCCAGCGAATATCTCGGTGGCCGAGAAGCTTGAGCCCCTCAACAATTAAGCTCGGGCTGGAAATTATAGAAGGGTGTCTGTGCATTAGCTTTATTTACGATCCACTCAATCAGTTTTTACAATTCCAAGAATAGCATCTATGCTTTTTATAACACGCACTTTTACCATTCGATGCAAATACAGGTGTCTACAATGAGCAAAGTTATAAAAATAACGCTGGCCATGTTATTAATAGTCGCTGTTGTGATGGTTATGAATTTGGACAGTGGCCTTAAATCTTTGATAGAAACTCTGGGCCCTGAGATGACGGGGGGGCAGGTTAGCGTGGAGGATGTGGACGTAGGACTTCTATCAGGCGAGGGACGCTTTGAAGGCCTAGTTATTGGAAACCCTGACAGCTTCGATACCGAATATGCTTTCTCCCTGGGTGAGATAAGTTTTCAATTAGATATCCAATCTTTGGGTCGTGACACCATCGTGGTGGAGACACTACGCATCTTTGCCCCACAAATCATGATGGAATCTGGCCGCAATGGCAGTAATCTGGATAAAATTTTGGAAAATATTCAGCGCTATCTAGGTTCGAGTAACCGCGCGCCGGCGCCTGCCGGTGACGCCAGTAAAAAAATTATTATCAGAGATCTAGTGATTAGCCATGCTGTTCTCAACTATGGGTTATTGGGATCGACTACGGTCCAATTGCCATTACCAGAGCTGCATCTAACCAATATTGGTGAACGAGGGCAGGGGGTGTCCATTGCCGAGGCCTGTGCCAAAATAATTACTGAAATATCCAGTAGTGCAGCTCACTCAGCACTTAGGTCTGGGGTTATAAAGGACGTTGCCGTTAAGCTCGAAGATCGGCTTAAAAGTAAAGCTGACAATGTAAAGACCCTGTTTAAAGGACTCAAAAAATAGCCTATATACAAAGATACGCCTAGTTGTGGCGCATAATTCGCTGCTTCTGGCGATCCCAGTCTCGGGCCTTGTCATCTTGGCGTTTATCGTAGGTAGCCTTACCTTTGGCAAGGGCAATTTCGCATTTAATGAGGTGGCCCTTCCAGTACAGCGCTGTGCACACGCAAGTGTGGCCTTTTTGATTAACGCCTTCTTCCAGTTTCTGTAGCTCGCGGTAATTGAGAAGTAGCTTTCTCGTGCGAGTTGCATCGGTTACATAATGAGTGGATGCCGATGGCAGTGGCGTGATGTTGGTCCCAATCAAGAACGCTTCCCCGTTCTTTAAAAACACATAGGTGTCGGTCAGGTTGATTCTGCCTTCACGCAGACTTTTTACTTCCCAGCCCATAAGAGCGAGGCCAGCTTCGAACTTCTCTTCAAGGAAATAGTCGCGCTTCACCTTTTTATTTAAGGCGATGGTGCTGGATTGCTGCTTTGGTTTCTTTTTACTCATGGCCGCGATTATACGTTGGCCGGGGCGATTGTCATGAAATATTAATCCCCTGAATTAGATACTGTATTCACTAGGGCTTATGGGTACAATTTAAGCCATTGAAAATGGAGGTAAGATTTTGGCAATACAACAAAAAGGCATGCATGGCGCCTGGGCTAGTCGCTGGACCTTTATTATGGCGGCTACTGGGTCGGCGGTTGGTCTTGGCAACATGTGGAAGTTTCCCTATGTAGCGGGCAGTAATGGAGGCGGCGCCTTTGTGTTGGTCTATTTGGGCTGTATTTTACTGATTGGTGTGCCGGTCATGATGGCTGAAGTATTGATTGGTCGTCAGGGTCGTCAGAGCCCTATCAACTCCATGCGCGATGCAGTGGCTGAGAGTGGCGCCGACTCCCGTTGGCGTCATGTTGGCTGGGTAGGTGTTGCGGCCGGTATGTTAATTTTGTCGTTTTACGCAGTGATCGCTGGTTGGGCGCTGGCGTATATCTTTGAGGCGGCTTCTGGCGAACTTGTCGGTGTCAGTGGTGATGCTGCAGGTGATATATTTGGTAACCTGTTGGCAGACCCAGGCCGTCTTATCTTTTGGCAGTCGATATTTATGTTGCTGTGTGTCGGTGTGGTAGTTGGTGGGGTTAAGAAAGGCTTAGGTGTGGCGGTAGAAATACTGATGCCTATTTTATTTGTGATGCTGCTGTTATTGCTAGGGTTTAGTTTCTTTAGAGGTAATTTTTCGGCAGCCTGGGACTTTCTATTTAACTTTAATCTACAGTTGCTTACCTGGCGTGGGGTGCTTGAAGCCATGGGTCAGGCATTTTTCACTCTGAGTATTGGTATGGGCGCGATTATGGCTTACGGCGCCTATATGCCGCAAAAGGCCAATATAGGTAAAACCATCTTAATTGTCGCATTCTTTGACAGTTTGGTTGCGATTGTCTCTGGCCTAATTATTTTTTCGATTGTATTTGCCACCCAAGGTATTGAACCTAGTGCGGGCCCCGGGTTGATGTTTATCAGTCTACCAGTGGCCTTTGGCGGTATGCCTGGGGGGCTGTTGATCGGCTCAGCATTTTTCGTTCTGGTGTCTATTGCCGCATGGAGTTCGGCTATTTCATTGTTAGAGCCCTGCGTCGCCTGGCTGATTGAAGCTAAAAACATGGG
>TARA_B110000046_G_scaffold7321_1_pt1 | contig 10398 bp, 8 predicted proteins | sample TARA_B110000046 | Tara Oceans TARA_B110000046 (sample SAMEA4397157) | marine metagenome | biome: Polar Biome; feature: [DCM] deep chlorophyll maximum layer (ENVO:01000326); material: water (ENVO:00002006), including particulate matter (ENVO:01000060) such as... | depth 40 m
ATTGAAATATCGTTTTTCAGCTAGTAATGCAGCTAAGCAATGCGGCATTGTCGTTATTGATTTTAAACTAAAGTAATCTATCAACAGTCAGCAGCCAATATTCTTCAGTACACAAACTGTATACTGTCCAACTTCCTACTGAAACATTTTCAACAAAATTCCTTAATATTGTAATTATGGAATTAGGCAATCATATAACTATCAATGCCCCTAAAGATTTTGTAGCTTCCTATTTACGAACAAGTGAATATTTTGATAAGTGGCAAGACGATTTTAAATCGGCAACTTTGCTAAGTGGTGATCTCGATCAAGTAAGTGCCCAGACGAGAATGCTCTATAAGTTTGGGAATTCTGATTTGGAACTTCTGGAAACTGTACGAAATAATAATCTGCCAGATTCATTCGAAGCCTTATATGAACATAAGCATATGGATAATATTATGCTCAGTACATTTAAGGATTTGGATGGTGATAAGACTATCTATTCCACACAAGTCAAATATATAGAGCTGAAAGGTTGGATAATTAAGATTATGGCTAAATTGTTTTCTGGGAAATTTAAGAAAGGTCCTGAAAAGTGGATGCGGCAATTCAAATCTTTCGTAGAATCGGAATGGCAACGAAATGAAGGCCAAATATGAGTAGATCATCGACACTCCAATGGCCAATAGCCACTTTTGTTAATATGCTTTCCGTTACAGTAGGAAGTATATTAGGATTATTATTACAGTCAGTCTTTACGGAAGATATACAAGGTATAGTTTTTCAGGCCATCGGTCTAGGTACTATCCTTATCGGTCTCAAGATGGCACTTAGGCTTCCAGATGGATATATGTTAATATTCATTTTTGCCTTGATTCTAGGTGGTATCTTCGGAGAAGTAATGGGTTTAGCAGAATGGATGTCTAGTTTGTCTGATCAGTTAAAATCATTTGTAGGAGCTTCAGATAGTAATTTTACTGAGGGATTGATCACTGCTTTTTTACTTTTCTGTATTGGCAGTATGACCATAGTCGGAGCGTTAGAAGAAGGGCTAAGTAAGAATAGGAGTTTGATTTATGTAAAGTCTACTTTAGACGGATTTACTGCGATCGCTCTTACCGCTTCGTTTGGCATTGGAGTTTTGTTCTCTATTATTCCAATGCTTATTTTTCAGGGCGGTATCACGGTTCTAGCTGTAAAACTCAAACCGATATTTGATCAGATTACGCTTGATTTAGTTAGTGCGGTAGGTGGAATTTTGATCATTGGTATCTCCATAAATATGTTGCAATTGGGCGAGATTACATTGGAAAATTTATTGCCTTCTATATTAGTAGTAATTATCTTAAGTAAGTTTTATCAGAGTTATAAAGGAAATAGTAAATAGATACTTTACCGAATGATAGATCTAAAATTCACAGATGAAGTGAAGTTTTTTTGTTTCAGTGATTATGCGATATTAATTTGTATTACGTCATATTCTCAAGTAAATACCTCACTTGCTTGGCATTATTAAACATTCAAATTTTTATTGAGAGTGATTTTATGTTCGATTATTTTATTGTTACAAAAACTTGTGGTCTGATATTCGTCTATACCTGTAGGCTAATAGTTATGTATTGATATATTTACGTCGTTATTAGCGTTAAGTTGCTCCATTGCAATATTGTAAACATTAATTTTCATTGAGTTGGAGATAAATGGAATTTTGATTGGCAAAGTCAGCTTTGTTTGGCGTTGAGTTAAAAAATAGAATAGATGAAAACGATATTAACGATTTTTATTGGGATGCTAGTTATAAGTGTATTAGCTCAGAAAGATACTTTGTATGAAGATTTTTCTGAAATCGTAATCCATGAGCAGAGGTTGGGGATACCGTTCAAGCAATCAAGTAGAAGTATTGCTATAGTGACTGCAGAGGTGATTGCAGCATCTTCAGCCGATAATGTTGCTGAACTGCTCAACGATTTGGCAGGAGTGGATGTAAGGCAGAGAGGACCGCATGGTGTCCAATCAGATGTGGGTATCAGAGGTGGAAATTTTGATCAAACTTTGATCCTGATCAATGGTATCAAGTTGGCCGATCCTCAGACAGGCCATCATAATATGAACATTCCTGTGGCTATAGAAGATATCGAGCGTATAGAAGTTCTAAAAGGACCTGCAGCTAGGATTTATGGTGCTAATGGATTTTCTGGAGCGATTAATATAGTTACCAAAAAGCCTAATGAAAATAGTATTTCAGTAGGATTGCATACTGGGGATTACCACTTGCTAGATACTAGAGTAGGCGTATCTAATACTTTGGGAAAGTATGGACAATCGGCATCATACTATCGTAATGCATCAGATGGATATAAGTACAATACAGATTATGAAATTGAACATTATACATACCAAGGTACGGCAGGGTCTAATGGAAATCAATTGAATCTATTAGCATCTCATAGTTCACGCAAGTTTGGAGCCAATGGCTTCTATGCAAGTCCAGATTTTATGGATCAATACGAAGAGACACATACGAGCTTTTTAGCATTAGATTATAGTAAATTGATGGGTGGATGGTATATCAATCCTAAGATAAGTTATCGTCGTAATAAGGATGACTATGTTTTTCTACGTGAGAACCCCTCGTTCTTCAATAATGTACATACAAGTGAAGTGCTCAATGGAGAGTTACAAGTAAGAACGAGTAATGCTATAGGGATTTTCCAAGTAGGAGCTGAGTATAATATGATGAATCTAGAAAGTAATAATCTAGGAATGAGAGAAAGAAATACTACTACAATCAATGCGGAGCAGAGGATTCTCCTAATGAATGAAAAACTAGATATTACGCCAGGAGTATCTTATTCGTATTTCTCAGATCTAGATGCTAAGATTTTTCCAGGATTGGATATAGGATATAGAATTAATAACGAATTAAAAGTATTTGGTAATACGGGATATACTTTTCGAGTACCTACGTATACAGATCTTTATTATGAAAGTAGTGTAGAAACAGGTAATGAAGATTTACAGGCCGAAGAAGCACTCTCTATAGAAGTGGGAGCAAAATATGATAAGAGTAATTTTATTGCAGAGATTGCATTATTTTCAAGACAAGGAAATGATCTGATAGATTGGTCAAAGTCAGATTCGACATCAAAGTGGCAACCAATTAATATTGGCGACCTTACTACCAATGGAATTGAGATTTCTGTGCAATGGAGATTTCATGCAGCAGGAAAAATTGGGTTATCTAATATAGGCGCTAATTATACTTTATTGGACACTGATCAGAGTGATGTAGATGCATTTTTAAGTCGATACACTTTAGAGCACGTCAAGCATCAGTTCGCCGCAAGGTTTGCGTATCATGTAGGAGATATACATCACAACTTACAACTAAGATATGTCAATAGAGTAAATCTTGAGGATTATACAGTAGTAGATAGTAAACTATATTACGATACTAAGAAGGTCAGAGTTTCATTGAATGTCAATAATCTATTTGATAAGATTTACAGAGAAACTAATTTAGTAGAGTTGCCTGGAAGATGGGTGAGTTTTGGCGCAGATATTAAGATTGGATATTAAGGAAAATGTTGTTGATCCTTTATTGTTTCCTAATTAATAGGTGAGGTTTAAGATCAAGAACATTCACGATAAAATTTGATAGGTGTCAAAGAAAATAACGTTGTTTATCAGTTATTTTTCTTGTTTGTCGGGTATAGGTTTAAGATCAAGAACGGTCAAGATAATATTATTTAATAATCAGGGTTAATTTTATTTTTTGGAAGAGGGCCTTCTTTTCACACAGTTACTGCGAAAGTGACTGCTTATATTTCTTGTACCTCAAAGTTATTTTTAGTGGATTATATTTATAATATTAAATTTAGAATATGAAAAATAGAATAGGATTACTCTTGTGGATACTGTTGATGACAGCAGTTTATGCTTGTAATTCGGATAAGGGGACATCTGCTGAATCTAGTACTAGAATAGAGTCACCAGTAATGGAAGTGGACGAAACTCCAGATAATAATGAATCTATAACCGCTAATAAGACAGGTACTAAGGCTGATGATAAAAAAAACTCGTCGACGATGTTTGGAAAGAAGGGTAGTATGAAGGGAGGACTTCCTTCGAAGACTTTTAGAGTAAAAGGTGGTATGGTAAATACTGTGAAAGCGGGTATGGTGATAGTAGATCAAAAGAAACATCTAGTCCGTGGGTATATTGACTTAGGCGAGGGGCGATTATTAGTGCAAAAATTGTTAGATGACAAAGGTGGTTCTTTAGGATATGTCATGCCTAGATTAGGTAATAATTCTCTCGTAGGAGATATTACTATTACGTCGAATAAAGTATTGACAGAACATGGAATCAGAATAGGAGACACTTATAGCAAGTTGAAAGAAGCTAGTAACAATCTAGAAGTAGATGGATCAAATTCTGAAGGAAGGACATATGCTACTGCTGATGGTGTAGCATATAGATTAGGGACTTCTGCATTAAATTCAGAAACTACAATTACTGAGATTGTGATTAAAGATATTTTGGTGAAGTAATATCTACTTCGCATCGAGACACTCATAAATTTAATTTCCTTCTCAAGTGTAGAATGTGGTAGCCAATTCTCACACACTAATTCTACTGTAAAAAAGCTCTAATTATTATGGTGTTACACTCGTAAACTAGACATGCCACCATCTACATGTAGTACCTGTCCAGATATCCAACTAGCTTTGTCTGATAATAGAAACGCAGCCATCTCAGCTACATCATTTGCTGTGCCTATTTTTTTCAATGGGTGACGATCAGCATTAGCTTGTTTCTTTTCCTCTGTACTAAGTAGCTTTGAGGCAAGGGGAGTGTCTGTTAGCGATGGAGCTACACAGTTGACTCTGATCTTAGGTGCAAATTCTGCAGCGAGAGATTTGGATAGTCCTTCGATTGCGCCTTTCGAAGTGGCTACTTGAGTATGAAAGTTATATCCCATTGATACAGCGACCGTTGAAAACAAAACGATTGAGGGATCTTTACTGGTCTTCATCCGATCACTTAATCCCTGTATTACTTTGATAGCACCGACTACTTGTAAATTAAAATCATCGACAAATGCGGAAGGTTTTATTCTCTTGAAGGGTTTCAGATTGATAGAACCCGGACAGTAGACTAATCCATCTATTGTGTCAGGTACAAAATTTAGATTTAGTTCATCTTCCAAAACATTAAGCTGATGATATGCTACGCCTGCTGTAGCAGTGAAATTTTCTGTCTTGTTGAACGTAGTATACACCTTATTGCCTTGGGAAGCTAATATCTTTGTGAGCGCCGCACCTATGCCGCTAGATCCTCCTATAATTACATAATTTTTCATATACTATAAATGAAGTAAAGTATGGTATTGTTTAGCTAATAGCTACTTGATTATTATAGAAAATTGAAAATAGAGGTAAAGTTCTATTTGAGAAACTCATTTGTGTAATGAATTCGATCTTTTTCTCTTGAAAACTTGTCAACATTGTACGTTTGAGATTCACCTCGAGGTATAGATACTGATAGCCATGCGCTATCAGAAAGCATCTTACCTATAAATACAATTTGGCCAATATGGTAAGGGTAATGTGCTAGTTGCCTGTTGATAGCTTCTATGATCGTATAGCCTTGATTACGTATGTATATTATCTCTTCTAGATCATCATCTGTTATTGAGTTCAACGCGTTGAATAGGTAGTCCCATCCTTTCTCTCAGTATGCTATGAGTTCTGTAATGGTTTTGATATCATCTATAAATTCTGATTCTCGATTGCGCCATTCTTTTGCTTCATCAGTAGTACGGAAGTCCGTCTATCGACTCTGCGTATTGCCAGTAATATATTTGATGATCATCGCAATGGAATTACTTTCATTGTTGTACTTCCAGAATAGTTGCTGTTCTAACAATTGCGAAATCGTCTTGTCATCTAGAGATTCGTAGTATTGGAATTGTTTGATGGTAGGGTGGAGGTAATTTGTATAATTGAGACGTGGCTTAAATGTATTTTATTTCTAAATCTTTAATAGTAAGAAGCGTAAAATATATTTTAGACTAGTTCACAAATTGGGAGTCCAATTTTTATTTTTGAGTTTGATCTCGTCGGATAGTAAAAGGTTAAATTTATAGAAATTCGTCATTATTGTGTTTTTCTAAATACTATTACTCTTTCTCTGCCAGTATCCCATACACCATTGGTAGTTTATCGCCCATCGTTTTGAATCGATATTTTCGATCAGCAACCTTTACTGTAGTTTTTCCGAAGCAGTCGTAAGGTGAATAATCGTATTCAGTTACAGATCTAATTTTGAGACCTTGATCGATCAGACTATTGATGATTTCTCCTAGTCCGTGGTTCCAAGATATACATTGACTATTTCTACCTTCGTCACCATCGGTGTATGTTCCTTCTTCTTCTATGATGGGTTCACTATTGAAATAGCGATGTGTAACTTTGGTGAATTTGTCATCAAACATCCATAATGCTGGATGGAAATCTACAATCAAGAATTTGCCGCCAGCCTTTAGAAAGTGATTGACTACTGAAGCCCATTTGTTGATGTCAGGCAGCCAACCAATCGTCCCATAGCTAGTGAAGACTATATCGTATTGGCCTTCGTGATTAGAAGGGAGATCGTATATGTCTGAGCATACGAATTCCGCATTAGAATTACATAGTGTAGATAGTTCTTTTGCACGTGCCACTGCTTTGTCAGATAGGTCTACTCCAGTCGCTTTAATGCATCCCTGTCTTGTCCACTGTATCGTGTCCTGTCCAAAATGACATTGAAGATGTAGAATGGATTTTCCAGTAACATCACCTAATAGTCCTAATTCGATATTATTAAGTGAATTCTTACCAGCTATAAATGATTTATTATCATAAAATTCTGAGTCATAATGCACTTCAGTACGTTGATTCCAAGTTTCTTTATTGATGGCTTTGTAATCTATGTTGGTTTTCATTGAATCTAATATCTAGTTATTTGTCAAATCTTGTTATGTATTTTTGGATTATACTTATCTTATTAGTTTGGATAACATGCGGAAGATAATAGGGATTTTACAAATGTCAATATTTTTATTGTTTGAATTTTGGCTTATTAGCTTCAAGTTTCTGAGCGAGTCAAGTTATACCAATACGTATTGGATTACAAGAGTAGCAGATATATTGCTTGGTGTTTTGCTCTGTACGGCAGGTAACAAATATGAATGGTTTTTGAATATATGAAGTAGTTTATATTCATGTTTAGAACTTTGCACCAAATACAAAAGTCAATTCTGAGAACCAAAAGCTTTGACTTGCTTTATCTATAGATTCTGCCGTCGTTCGTATGTTTGGCATATTGATGTGCCCTCCTTTTACCTCAGTCTTTAGAAAGATTAGATCGAAAAATTTGATATCAATTGCCACAAGTGCATTGAGTCCTATACCAGCTATATTGAAATCATCATGACGTGCACGCCCTAAAATCTGAGCATTTGTCTTAGGTAGTAAGAATCCTATGCCACCGCCAATATCACTTACAAAAGAAAGATGTCCGATTGCGAAGAGATCATGTGATAGTCTTACATCAGAATGGATATAATTTAAACCATCAGTATGCTCGTATTGCAAGAAGTCTTCTGTGATTATTATGGGTTCGTTGCTAAATGTGAAAGTCTCTATAGAATTTAAATTTTTCGTAGTACCTGTTATGTTTACATATTGGCCGTTGGTAACAACATACTTCATATGATCTACGCCAAAAGAGATAATGATACGGTCGGTTACGAAATATCCAATTCGGAAATTGTATTGTGGCACCGAAAATGTCTTTGGATTGAAATACAAACTTGCCCTATACTTAGAAGGGCGATCTTTTGCCACTACGTCATATAAAGTAAAATCATAGTCTTCACCACTGAAATTGATATCTGAATTACCATAGATGCTTGTATTCCAGCCATAATACATATAAAAGTCACCTTTACTTCCTTTTTTAGGAATTTTTATAATCTCTTGACTATATAAAAGGCTTAGGCTAGTAATTAGCAATAGAAAAGAAGTGAAAATAATTCTAATTTGAGAGATTGTCATACCATGTGTTTACTAATTGTAAATATACAAATAGAGATTGACCGATATTTAGTAACGACTTTTATTTGAAATGTTGTGACAGTATGGAAGAGAAAGCAAATGTTGTGTTAATTAGAGTTATTTCAATAATAATTAGACCATGTGTTGAGTATGGATGTTTAATACTGTTATTTTATACAATCAGATCAATTGTAGATTAATTATTCAGCTCTTAAGTGTAGCACTTGGAGGTAAAATAGCGGGTAAGATTATGAAATAAAGTTTATTCAGTATACTATAGAACTCAGTCGTCGGTATAGCAGGAGGAGGCATAGGAGGTAAGATATTAGGATTGTTAAGCTCAGGATCTGCTGCTGCTACGAGTGGAAGTATGGATATTGGTAGTATTATATCTAGCGTTGCTGGAGGTATTGTAATGGCCGTTATGGGAATGATCAAAAAAATGATGTCAAATTAGAATACATCAAATAACAATAGAAAGTTAATGAAGAGAGTCCTGCTTACACAGGTCTCTCTTTATTAACTCTAATTTTAGTTTGTACTTAGATTTCACTATCAAGTAGATCAGTCACGACATGATATCTAGGATCATCGATCGAATCTTCTATGACATCGGCAAATTTCGGGTTAGCCTTCATTAGTAAAGTCTTACATTCAGGACTTAGGTGAGTGAATTTGACATTCTTACCGAGCTCTAAGTATTTGTTTGCAATTCCTTTCATCGCTTCTATACCTGAGTGATCACTCACTTTAGATTCTATAAAATCTATCTCGACATTATCTGGATCGTTACGAGGATCAAATTTCTCATTGAAATTTTGGATTGACCCAAAAAATAGTGGCCCCCAAATCTCATATACTTTGGTATTTTCATTTTTCATACGCTTGCGCGCACGAATCATAGTTGCATTCTTCCATGCGAATACAAGTGCTGAGATTATTACACCGGCGATTACGGCTACAGCAAGATCTACATATACAGTGATAGCAGACACTGCGATCAAGACAAAGGCATCGGCCAATGGAATCTTGTTCATGATCCGAAAACTCGACCAAGCGAATGTACCTACGACTACCATAAACATTACACCAACAAGTGCAGCAATTGGAATTTGCTCGATTAAGGGAGCTGCAAATAAGACGAATACTAGTAGTGCTACTGCAGCTATTACTCCAGATAGCCTTCCACGTCCACCACTCTCGACATTGATGATAGATTGGCCGATCATCGCGCAGCCACCCATTCCTCCAAATAGTCCATTGAGGATGTTAGCACTACCTTGAGCTACACATTCTCTATTTCCGCTTCCTCTCGTCTCTGTAAGGTCATCTACTAGGTTAAGTGTCATTAGAGATTCTATAAGACCTACAGCTGCCAATATAAAGGCAGTAGAGATTATCAATGGCCAATGTTCGCCTATAGTTGATAACATAGAAAATACCTGAAACTGGAATGTAGGCAATCCACCTTGTAGACCTTGTCCTCCACCATCTCTAATGAATGAACCGACAGTGCTTACTTCTAAACCACCAAATATCGTAATTGCGGCTACGACCATTATTGCAACCAAAGCTGAAGGTATTTTCTCAGTGAGTTTTGGTAGTCCCCACATGATAAGCATAGTAAGAGCGACTAAACCAACCATTATATTTAGTGAAGATCCTGTCATCCACTCCATAGTCCCATTTATGTTTTCTTTGAATAACCCAAGTTGGGCTAAGAATATTACGATGGCTAATCCATTGACAAATCCCATCATTACAGGGTGGGGGATAAGTCTAACAAACTTTCCTAATCGAAACACTCCAGCTAATATCTGTATACCACCTACCATAAGTAAAGTAATGAATAGCCACTGAAGTCCAAGATTGCTGATAGGAACAGTGAGTGCGTCCCCCACTTCGTTACCTTTAGCAATCATATGTACCATCACTACTGCCATAGCTCCAGTTGCCCCAGATATCATACCAGGTCTTCCACCAAATAAGGCAGTGACAATTCCCATCATAAAAGCACCATACAAGCCAACTAAAGGATCGATACCAGCTACAAAAGCAAATGCTACTGCTTCTGGAACTAGTGCCAACGCAACGGTAAGTCCTGATAGTATATCGTTCTTAGGGTTTTCAGTGAAGGTGTTGAATATTCTTCTTGTCATTATGGTTGATGTTAGATCGTTTACTTTGGCTCGTCGCTAATTTGTACTGTAGACCACCAAAAATTATGGTAAAAGGGCGCAAAGATAAACTTTCTGCCGAGAGTATTCAACGGATTATATATTTTGAAAATGACAATGTGTTGGGTTTAGAAGGT
>TARA_B110000046_G_scaffold9252_1_pt1 | contig 10394 bp, 9 predicted proteins | sample TARA_B110000046 | Tara Oceans TARA_B110000046 (sample SAMEA4397157) | marine metagenome | biome: Polar Biome; feature: [DCM] deep chlorophyll maximum layer (ENVO:01000326); material: water (ENVO:00002006), including particulate matter (ENVO:01000060) such as... | depth 40 m
TGGTGGTGGTGGTGGTGTTGGTTTAATAATAACAACAGGTGGAGTTGGTTTAGGTTGTTGTGTAACACACGGTCCTAACTCAATACATACAATACCAGGTCCTTTTGATATCGAACCTTTTTGTGCACAAATTGTTGTTGTATCACCTGGAAGTAAATTACTGGATGTTTTAGTATTACCTATTGCATCTTTATAAGTTACTGTTAATGGAATTAGAATTGTCTCACGAATTGGCTCTTGATAATATGGATTTGGTACTCTACCACCAGTTCCATAGTTTCTATTATAACTATCCGTACCTATTTGATGTTGTCCATAGTAATCTGCTACATCTCTATGTTTAACAGATTTTGGATGCATCATTGTTGGTTTGTTGTTATCATTTCTAACACTATACATACGAGTAGATAGTGTTTTAGTAGGCTTGGGAACTTCCCGAACATCTCCTACAAATTTGAAAGTATTTCTATCGTGTGTGATGTTAAAAGAATCAAACTCAACTCCCTTAACCGTTTTTATATTTCCATTTTGTTTATATTTGATAGATGCCCTTGATGACCATACATAATAGTTTTTTCTAATAGTATCAACTCTACCTTTATATTTACAAGTTCCATTATCTACCGTTGCATTTCTATTGTAATTAAGTGCAGTTGAATCCATACAACCTTTGATTGATGGTGGTTCTTCTTCTATTTCTTCTTCTTTAATTACTTTATATGTACAACTACCATCATTATCTTGTGCTAGTGGATTGTAATTTTCAGCCTTAGGGTCTGTACATCCTCGTACTCTTGCATTAACTTTATCTGGAACAGTTGAAGTAAATAATGAATTAGATGTAACAGATTTTAATATCTGAGAAACCTTATCCATTGTTATTTGTTCTTCTTTACTTAATATATTATCTTTTTGTATATCTCGTTTTGGTAAATAGAAATCGATACAATTAATTAAAGATTGTTGTGCATCTCGTTGTAGTTGTGGTATTGATAATTCAATACAATCTGTTTCATCTCCATTGGGTTTGCCATAATTAATATCATTAATACTCCAATTTCTATTTGAAGCATAATGCATCATTGATTCGGTAAATTTTGTTTTAATTCTGTTTAATAATATTTCAAAACTAGGTATATTGAATTCCGTTTTAATCAAATTTATATATTCAACACCCTCACGTTCATTACCTTTTGACATTAAGAAGTCTTGTATTATGTTTTCTAAATCTAAATTCTCAATAAAAATATTTATATAATAAATTACATCATCTCTAAATGTTTCATTATCAAGAAACATGGATAATCTTTTTTCTAAATCTTTATTTTTCTTTTTACCTCTATTTGGTAAAAGTCTAATCTCCGTTCTTGATGGTGAAATTTCATGTACCCATAAGTTATTACCATCAACACCTTCAACACCAGCTCTTCTATTTAAAAGAGTTACTTGAGTTTTAAATATTCCATTTGAATAACCAGCTTCTCTAATTAACTTTTCAATATCTACTATAAATTCAGTAGTTCCATTTTTCTTTTTAGTAAATTGATTATCTGAAATTATAAAGTAATCACTAATGTTTATATCATCTAAGTAGATATATCTCACTAACTTTCCATCATCTCCTTGGGGTAATTGGTTTTCACTCGAATCAAACAAGATAAATTCGATCATATCAGAACAACCCAATCCAAAGTTAGATTTAGATATTTCTTTTTCAAATACCTTTCTATCTTCTGTGTTGACCTTGTAACCTTTTCTATCGATTATCTCTTTAAATCCTTTTATTGCCATTATCCTTTTTTATTTTTTCTAATTTTCCAAGTAAGTCCTTCAATTTTTTGATTACCTGTACCATCTTCAAATTCAATTTCTACTTTAAATTTACCACTATAATCTCTGGCTTTGTTTGTCCACTTTTTTGGTTTTGGATTATTTTTACCTCCGATTGTTACTCTGAAGTAAATTGGAATGGCTTGTGAACTTCCTTGTGCGATATCTGTATTTACTGAATTTTTCATTCCTGCATTATCTTGGGCAAGTCCTATTACTTTTCCTGAAATTCCTCCACCGTTTGTTTGTATTAATTTAACCTTAGTTATTTTCTTTCCATCATCTCTAAGGTTTTGTACTGTTAGCTCTCCGGCTTTACCACTAGATTTTCTGTCTTTCCTTGAAGTTGTCCATTTTATCTCCGTTCCAGCTCCAGGTTCCTGGTCACTTTTGATTCCCCAATAAACTTCATTACCAGCAGTTGGTGCTAATCCACTTGCAGCGGCTGCAGTTTCAGCAGCTGCTCCAGATACTTGACTTGTAAGTTGAGCAACAATATCTTTCTGTACTTCTAGTAACGATTTTAACGTAGCTTTTTGTGCTTGCAATCCTCGAACCTGTGCAGTAAGAGAAACTCTCTCTATACCTTCCTTAGTACCTTTAATAATAGACTGTTGAAAGTCTGATAATAGTTTTACAAATCTTTCATTTGCAACTTCGGTTTCATCTTCAGCTGCCGCTCTTTGTAGTAATGCAGAATCTTCTGATATTTGAAGTTGTGCTACAATGCTTCTCAATTCTTCACTAATTGATACTTGTTCATTTAACTCTGATCTTGTTTTTTCTACTTCATCAACCTTTGCATCAAACCTATTTTGAAGATTTGTATATTTGTCCTTAAGTATAAAAGGACCTTTTTTAGGTTTCTGTTTTTTTATTAATTCATCAACCTTTACATCAAGAGATTTTTGTAGTTCCTCTTCGTTATATTTTGGTCTCTCTATATAGCCAGAAGTTTCTCCACTAAATCTTTCTTGTGTTTCGGATATAGTATCAAATTCATCAGTATCAATCCAATCTGATTTATATTTTATAGAATTTGGGTTTTTTAAATCCCGTATTGGTTTTAAACCATATTTTATAAAAGGCCTTTCTCTTTTTATGGTACTAATAGATTTACCTCTCTTTTTAAAATTAACAAATCGTTTTGCTTCTTTTCTAGGTAATCCATTTGGAATCTGTCTCCCATCCATTTTGCGCACCATGATTGAACCAGATTTTTTATCTCTAGTTTTATCAATTGCCTTAGAACCTTTTGATAAAAGTTCACTAAGCCTATAATCTTCGGGTTTAGCTGCCATGTTATAATTCTACGGTGAATGTCAAATCTTTATCTTCAAAATATTCAACTACACCATTTCTATTTATTTTTGTTTCAATATAGTAATCTCTATTAATTTCCCAATTTGTTAAATTTAATTTAAAGAAGTGTCCATTTACATCACAACTAATTTTAGTATAGATATCGTGGAATGGAACTACTACTTCACCAGTTACTACATCTTTAATTTGATAGTATGTAGTTGTAGGTAAATATTTAACATCATTATAAGAATATATGTTGGTATACGTTTTAAGAGGATATTTTTCTCTTGCAAATACTCTTATTGTAGGTTTACTTCCCCTCTTATACGAAGTTTTTAATCTTTTAAACGTTACATGAATATCATCCGATGTAAGTTCTGTAAGAGAGCCAGTCGTATAAGTAGAATCATCCCAACCAATTCTTAGTTTAGGTTGGTAAATAGTATTTGTTTCTTTTGAAAAGAATTTAAGCTGTCCGTAATCTTCTGTATCATTTTCTAATACCGAATCATGTTTCAATATTAATCCATTATTTGGAATTGAACCAGATATCCATGATTGGATTGGGGTTAGTATATTCATTGCTATATCAGCTGATTGATATGAAAATGCTTGTGAAGCAGATGAACCTGTTAACCACATTCCTCCTTTACCATTATGTGAACCAGAACTCTCCAAAGAAGCAGAACCAATTAACCAATTAGAAGAAGATGTTCTCTTATTCCAAGTAGAACCATCTGTTGATATTTTATCAAATCGTGTACCAATGCCACCATCCCATGATTGAGAAATCGGATATGCATATATTGTATAGTCAGTTGGAATCTCAACAGATTCACATTCTCTAAGTATTAACTCAGCAGAATGTACTGATATTTCTCCACTTGCATTTGAAGCAGATATATTGTTTGTATTAAATTGAATCAATGAATGTGAAACATCCTTTAGATTACCATAATAAGTTTTTGATATTTCCAATATCTCATCCCTACCTGTATTCTGAGATGGTTGTTGTAAATAAATTGTTGAATCCTTTGATGCTGTTACGAAATAGTACATTATACAACCCTCCCTTTTAAATCTTTGTTAGGAAACTTAACTTCAAATATCGATGGGTCTAAAGATGGATAAACCATTTTACCTTTAGTTGCATCGGATATATTATATGAGTGTGTGGAGTAACTTCCTAAACATTTATTTACTATCTCACACTTTGGTACGGATTGAACACCTTCAACACCTGCAATCAATAGTTCTATTTCAGAAACATTAATAGCCATGTTAAATGTCCAATTATCTATATTAAAGTATTTTGCTAAGGATTGTTGTACCTTAACCAATACTTCTCTTTTATTATATCCACCATAAACTCGGATTTCAAAATCACACCCAATGTTTATAACATATCCATCAATTAAGTTAACACCATCCGTTAACATTCTATATTCACTAATGTATGTTTTTAGATTTTGTTTAACTGCTTGATTTAATGTTGATATATTTTTATTGTTATTATATCCAAGTATATATAGGTTAATTGCCAATGGATTGTTCTTTTCACTTGAATTACCCTTTTTTCCACCTAAGAACTTAGTTACTTCTGTTTTTATTTCATCTTCTGTTTTATCAGAACCTCCGAGTGATTGAACTAATCCTGTAAATTCTTCGAGTGAATTTGGATTACTTAAAATAGAAGCTGGAGAATTATTATCTAACTCACCATCAGGTGCACAATATGCTTTTGCAATACCACCATACTTTGCTGGTAATGATAATGCTCTTACTTGATAATCTTTACGAGTTACTGCTCTATTTTGTGAACCAAAGTTTGCTAGTGAGTTCTCTCTAATTTCCTCAATTGTATCTGCACCCTTTCCTCCTGTACCAGGTTCTTCGTTATCACAAGCAACCGAGGCTTTGGATATGTTATATAATTTCTTTTCTTCATTTTGAAACGATGTACCATCTTCATCAAATGAAATTGTTTCAATATTATTTAATTCACCAACACCACAATTTGATTTTACTCCCCCACCAACTAAATAAGATACGGTGAATTTACCTTTAGGAGCTTGTCCATATGATTTTGTTTTTAGAAAGTTTGAAGGATCAAATGCTGCTCCCATTTTATCAATAGAAGAATTTAATCCCAATCCAACATTTTTAAAAGTAGGAACTAGTGTTGAATCATCACCTGTTACATTACCTGCTCCAAATACAAGTGTTGTTGTATTATTCTCATTTACTTTTGTTGTAAATCTTCTTGATGTTTTTAACACTTTAAGAACATTTGGTACAGACTCTTTGAATTGAGCCAAATCTTTATCGTTTTGTTCTGAATTTGCATAATCAATGTAAACCATTTCTTGTGCTAAATAAGGAACTTCATACCATTTATTACCATTAGAATCTCTTACATCGTAAATATCAATTACATTATTATCTCCAATATCTATTTTAGAAAATTGGTTTGGAGAAGTTCCGAAATCATATTCGATAGTTTTTAGTTCTGCAGATTGTGCACTTATATATTTTTTTAATAAATACGTTGTAGGTGTTCCATCATTACTTTGATATATTGAAATCTCTCTATTATCTTCTACTGAAAAATCTAATAACTCCGTTGTTCTAAATCGAGTACCTGTTGAATTTGCTACAACAACCATTCCTTCTTTAATTCTCAAACAATATTCTAAATCAGGTCTCACATCCTCTCCTGTTCCAATTGCTGGTACTGTTTGATATACTGCTAGTTTTACTATAGATGCAGATGTTACTTTTGGTTTGTAACCAAGGTACTCTGCTAGTGCAACTACATTTTGTTTATCTTCGGAATATAACATTAAAGATTCTTTTAATGAATCATCCGTATAGTAAGATAGTACATCACCAAGATATGATGCCATTTCTATGAACATCATTCCAGGAGAAGCTTCATTGAAATCGGAATAAGTTTGTGGGAAATATGTTTTTGCGTAATCAATTAAATTATCTCTAAATTGTGAGAAATCTTTATTAAGGTACTTTATGTCCCTACCTGAATTTGATTTTTTTGTGGTTTGATTTAATGCCATTTCTTTTATGCCTCTATGTTGAATGTTAATTCTTGTGATTCAAATTGCCCACCAACTGAAAATAACAATTTTACTACTGCTCTATTTAAATCTTTCATCTCATCAGTCATTTGTACCTCTATTTCATCAATATCAATATATGGTAACCAGAAGTTAACACTAGTTGTTATTGCTGATTCGAGTTTTTCTTCAAGAACCCCATCAGTAAGTGGTTCAAACAATAAAGATGCAAGACCAGTACCAAAATCTGGTTGAAATGGCCTTTCTCCTTTATTTGTTAATAGTAAATTTTTTAAATTACTTTTAGCAGCTTCAAATGATGAAAAGGATTGATTAAACATAGCACCTCCTCCTTGTTGAATAGGTAAAGTAATTCCATATGCGTGGTTACTGAACTCGCCTGAATCTTTTACTATTTTTTTATCAAGAATGTATGCCATATCAATTATTCCTTATTTTATCTCTTAAACTTTTTAACAAGTTCAGAGTTATCTCTATTTAATATTCTATCTAAACCAGGCAACCCAGTCTGAACTCCTAATCCAGTTTTACTTTGAGTAGATGCCATTTGTTGATATCCCATTTTGTGAGCCATTTGAGCTCTTAATGCTTCTGTACCACCTGCTCCTAAAGATGTTCCCATACTAACCGTTTGGTCAATATCTGGTTCTGCATCCATATAAGAAGGTATGTGGGTATTTTCTTGAACTATTGGTTGTTGTGTTTGTTGTGTTTGTTGTGGCAAACCATCCAATACAGATGCCCCACCACCTTGGCCACTTCTCTGTGCTTTAGAAAAGGGAGTTGTTTGATTTAATACTTGATTTAATACTGCGTTCTTTGAGAATGTTCTCTGTGGTGCTTGTATGTTTTCTTGTATTGGTACAACCGTTGCTGATTGTTCTACTCGAAGAGCTTCATTTGCCATATCAAATGGATCTTGTACTTTCTTCTTTAATACCTTTTTTGGTACACTCGTAACTTCCAATAATCTTTTACTAACTTCAGCTTCTAAGATTTTAGGAAATGTTTTAGACAAAAATAGAGTTTGCTTTTTAGCAACTTCCACTTCAACTAGTGCCTTTATTACTTTAATTAATTGTTTGTTGTTCATTTCTATTTCTTGTTATCTTACTATAAATATATCTTTGTTGATTTTATGGTTCTAAATAACTATGGAACATTAAACCCAGTCCATGTTAAAACACCTGGTGCAACGAATGGAGGTACACCTGGATATAACGACATTGTCATATACAATCCTTGAATTGTTGTTAAGTGTGATACCATTGATGCAATAAGTTTATCTAAAAACGCTCCACTATCATCAGTTGGGTCAAGTGGTCCTACAGGTGTCCAAGTTCCTGGTGTTGTTACAAATGCTGCAGTTGATGATACATTTAACATAGAACCTGGAGCTGGAATTATGGGTGGAATTCCCACTACTAATGTTGCACCTGTCCAATATCCTAAGACTCCTTTACCAATATCATCAGCAAAAGTATGTTTTCCTTTTTGTTTTGCAAGTGCAATTGTACATGCAAGTTCAACAAACCTTTGCATTAATTGATCATTCGGTGTTTGTATAGGGATATTATTTATAGTTTGTAAACCCCTTCGTATACACATATCATATTCTGACGTAATCTTTTTAGCAAAATCAGAGAATGAATCAATACCATCCTGATTCTGCATGTAGCTCATCATACTTTGTTTGAAGATTGAGAAAGACATGAGTTATTCTGTATAATTAAGTGTGGATAGTATAGTATCTAATTTAGATTTAATCTTATTGAAATCACCACGGTTGTTCGGTCCCATCATTGTAGGTCCGGCTGGTGTTGAAAATATTTGAGCATTTATAGCATCACATAATTCTGCAAGAATATCAATAAGAGTTTGTCCTCTTGATAATGGTTCTGCAGTTGATTCAGTATTTAAATAGATTTCTCCAGCTCCTCCTATGAAATACATGTTGTTATCATTAGTAGTAGTTCTATACTCTCCATTTAAATCTATCTCTGCCCCATCTAATCCATTATCAATTGTCAATTTACCATCCGATATAAATGAATAGTTTCCTTTGGAATAAAATAACATTTCAGAATCCTTGGATGATAAAATAATTCTACCACTATTAATAAGAACTTGGTCAGTTCCTTTCAATTCTGGTTCTTCTGCATATATTGGAGTAGTCTCCATTGGTGTATCAATCTGACCAGGAGTGAATTCTAATAAATGTTCTCCACTTGATAATACAATGGTTGATCCATCATCAACAATATTTTCATACAATGGTGAACCATCTTTTAGTTCTTCCAATGATTTAGAACCTTGTCTATTTCTTATTACAATAGTTGGAGCTAAAACATTATCTATATTATTATATCCACTAAATCTTATTGATTGTCCAAAACGAGATTGTAGTATTTTATCTCCTTCATAGAAGTTTAGATGATTTACTTGAGTAGTTTCGAAATATTCATTTTCCGGACCTTCATCTACACCTTCTGCTGAAGAATTGGGTGTACCTGTTTGTGATGAAGTAGAATAATCAGATGATCCTCCATCTGCTGGTTTTTCATTTTCAGGTGAAAGAAGTTTATCAATTCCTTCTGTTATGTTTCCTGAATTAACATTGGAACTTGTTATTCTTCGGTATACTTTTTGTCCATTTGTTAAAGAAAGAATTTCAACTGTTTCACCAATTACAGGTAAATCTAAAATAGAATAATCAAATGGTTCATAAAATCTAAGTTGATCAGGATGTGATGTAACATCATCTATTCTTCTAATTTTTACTGAACCTATTAGGTAGGTACTTCTATTCTCATCATCAGTAGTTACACCAGTATTGAGTATAGCAGGATGTTCAACATTAGTTATGACATCAAGAACAACTCCAACGTTAGTTTTAGTATCAATACCTCTAATGGTACGACCGGAAGTAGCAGATGCTTGTGATAATCTACTCATTATTTACTTTTTGTTTTAATTCTTCAATTTCATTTGTAAGGTCATCAACTTTAATATCATTTTCTACACCAACTTCTTTTAAAGATTCATCGAACTGTTGTAGTAATTGTTCCTTCTCTGCATCTGATAAAAATCCGGAATCACCATCAGAAGCTTGGTTTGCCCCAATGATTCTTTGTGCGATTGCTGCCATTTTTATAAGTGAATCATCGTTCTTAACTGCCGAATCAATTAAATCTCTTATAATCGGTCCCATTGCCATCATATCAGGTGCATGACGGACGAGTTTTCTCATTTCAGCGATTAATTCTGATATCCTAAGTTTCTTAGTTTGTTGGTTCTCGTAGATATCCTTAAACAAATCACCTAAGTTCTTTCCTGGAAATAATTCGAATTCTGTGCTCATAGCTTTACTATATTATCTTGTATATAAATATGATAAACAAAAAAACCTCACTTTTTAAGGTGAGGTTCTCTTTTAATGTACATTGGTAAGAAGGTGTCTTATACCTTCTTTTTCATGATATGGTATATAACTCCAGCTCCTACTAAACCTAGTAAGCCTTCATTACTTAATGAACCAATAATACCCATAATGTTATCCACTACTGATATTTCAGGCCAAAAAGGAATCGATGCACCTTTGAATAATACTTCAAGTACTACTCCAAGAGCAATGATACTGATACCGATTTCTGTTAGTGATTTTGCCCAATCACCCATTTTGTTTAGAAATTCCATATTGTTGTTCTCCTTTGTTTTTTTGTTAGAATTGTATAACCTCTTCCTTATATAAAACATCGGACATGTCTAGAATAACTATGGTATATATGAAGTAAAAAGTTGCAATATATATTTGATACCCAATTAGAGAAGTGTATGAGGGGTTTATATATTTATGTATAAAAAAGTTAGGTTTTAGAACTTATATTTCAAACGAAATCTAAAAGTGTTTGAAGTATCCCAACCAACTCTATAAGTGAAGTCTTTATAGGGATAATCAATTGCAATAGCTCCGTTTTTATTTGAATTGTACCAAAATTCTTTTTGTATCCATAATTTGAATTTAGGAAACTTATATATTAATCTTGGTTCTAATGTTGGTTCGTTCTTTTCTATCTTATAATGTAAAGGTACACTTAAATAAAGTTTAGAAGAATCTTTCCAAAAATTATGTCTATAAGTAAATCGATTTTCTAAATCATCAGT
>TARA_B110000046_G_scaffold54204_1_pt1 | contig 10385 bp, 9 predicted proteins | sample TARA_B110000046 | Tara Oceans TARA_B110000046 (sample SAMEA4397157) | marine metagenome | biome: Polar Biome; feature: [DCM] deep chlorophyll maximum layer (ENVO:01000326); material: water (ENVO:00002006), including particulate matter (ENVO:01000060) such as... | depth 40 m
AGTTAAATATTGATTGGTTATTAAAAGAAGATGATATTGTAATCTCTAAAAAAGATGTGATTCTTTCTAAATTGAAGAGACAATTCTAAATTAGAAGATACGATACTAGAAAAGATCAAAAGGAAGTATTGTTATCATTTTATATAGAATATACAATACAACAATATTGTTGTTTTTTTTGTTAAAAATATTAGTATCCAACAAAAAAAGAAAAATTATTTATGATAGAGTTAGATGAAAAAGATTACAAATTAACCGGAACTAAGGCAGAAACACTATTAATACTTTCAAAATTAGACTATAATGTCCCTAGTGTATATTATTTTACAGTTGAAGATTGGAATCACGGTAGTGATAAGATTATTACTACTATAATAAATTTATTTCCAAAAACATTATTGGCTATTAGAAGCAGTACAAAAGCAGAAGACACTGAAGATTCTTCTATGGCTGGAGCGTTTGAAAGCTTATTAAATGTCGAATCAAATAATCAATCAATAATGGAAGCCGTTGCAAAAGTTATTGAATCTTTTGATGATGATTTAAGTAATCAAGTTCTAATCCAACCTATGGTTACTAATGTTACCATGAGTGGGGTTGTTATGACGCATGTTTTGGATGACGGTTCACCCTATCATGTTGTAAATTATGACGACAAAAGCGGTCTTACGGATACAGTAACTAGTGGTACTACGATAAATAAAACGGTATATGTCTATAATGGTGTTGACGAGAAAGACTTTGACTCGCCATATTTGTTGTCAGTTTTAAATTTAATAAGAAGTTTACAGGTTACATTTACTGGTATCCCTCTTGATATTGAATTTGCTATTGATAAAGATTCAAAAGTTCATTTGTTACAGGTTAGAAGGATTACGACGATTAACAGTTGGAATGGGAAAATAAATAAAGAAGTTTCTTCTAGAATGGTTTTTTTAAAACAATATGTTAGTCAAATTATGCAACCCCGACCGAATCTATTTGGAGATAGAACTTTGTTAGGTTTTATGCCCGATTGGAATCCTGCTGAGATGATTGGTGTAGTTCCTCATCCACTTGCAATGTCTCTATACCGGGAATTAATAACTAAAAGTACATGGCGAATTGCTCGGGAAAAAATGGGATACCGAAAAATGCCAAATGTAGACTTAATGATTTCTTTATTTGGAAGAGTTTATATTGATGTTAGAAATAGTATTAATTCGTTTCTTCCTGAGGGGTTAAGTGATTCTATTTCGAAAAAGGTGGTTGAAGCTTACATAGATAGATTAGACAATAACCCATATTTGCATGATAAAATTGAATTTGAGGTTGTGCATACTGCGTATGATTTTGATTTTGAAAATAAATTTAACGAAAGATATCCTGAACTTTTATCCACCGAAGAGTTTTTAGTATACAAAAGTCTCTTGCGAAAATTAACGCAAAAAGCAATTAATGACGATTATAATAGTAGTATAAATACTGCTTTGAGAGATATTAAAAATTTAAAAGAGCTTCAAAAAGCAGACACTTTCAAGTTTAATCAAAATTCTTTTTCTATTGCAGATAAAATAAACACATTAATAGATGAGTGTATTGAGTTTGGTACATTGCCTTTCTCCATACTTGCTAGACACGGTTTTATTGCTGAGGGATTACTTAGGTCTGCTGTTAATAATAATGTTATTTCTGAAGATCGATTAAAAGAATTTAGACAGAGTATTGTTACTGTAGCTGGTGAAATGAGTGACGATTTTAAACGAGTGTATAATAATGATATAAGTAAAGAAGCATATTTGTCAAAATATGGACATCTACGCCCAAGTAGTTATGATATCTTATCACCTAATTATTCGAATAGAGATGATTTATTCGAGGGTAAACCTAGAGAAGGGAATCATACAAGTCATAAATTTAAATTATCTCCAGAAGAGCAGTCTTCTGTAAATATATTATTAGGTACACATGCTCTTGACGGAATAACTGCGGATGAATTATTTAATTATGCAGAAAAGGCGATTAAAGGAAGAGAATACGGGAAATTTATTTTTACTAAACATTTATCATCTATTTTGGAATATGCAACTGAATGGGGAGAAATAAAGGGGTTTGATAGAAGTGATATGTCTATGCTTAACATAAATGATATATTAAATATATTAAATGCGCCACTAACTAACGACGTTAAATTATTCTATCAGGAAAAAATAAACAAGGCACAAAAAAATTATGAAATAGCAACATCTTTTAAATTATCTTATTTGATAAGGTCAGTTAGAGATGTACATATTGTGCCCATGCAAAGAAGTTTTCCTAATTTTATTGGAAATAAAAGAATTGAAGCCGAAGTTATTGAGTTAACTCCTCATATGGCTAAGATTCCTTCATTAGAAAATAAAATAGTTTGTATAGAAGGTGCAGACCCCGGATATGATTGGATTTTCACAAGAGCTATTGCAGGCTTAATTACAAAATATGGAGGAGCTAATTCACATATGGCTATTCGAAGTGCAGAATATAATTTACCAGCTGCAATTGGTTGCGGGGAGCAACCATACGAAAGAGTTTTAAATGCGAAAAAGTGCCTACTAGATTGTCAAGGAAAAAGACTTGAACCTATAGATTTAACTTAAATGGAAATAAGATTTGGAATTACAATGCGGGTTACAAATGCAGAAGGTTATGATGAACCTCGTGATTCCATTGCTAGGGATTGGTCTAATTATTTTATTAAAGCATTTCCTGAATCAAAGTTTTTATTTATACCAAACATAGGCATTGAAGCTGTTGATTTTATAAAAAAATGGGACATCAATGTCCTAGTCATTAGCGGAGGAGATAATATTGGAGAAACACCTCAAAGAGACGAGACCGAAATAGAACTAATAAAAGACACAATATCTAGAAATATTCCAATAATTGCTGTTTGTCGTGGTTTTCAGCTGGTACACAAACAATATGGAGGTAAATTAACTGAAGGGAACTCTGATTTTGTAAAAAAACATAGAGCTAATAAACACAATATTATTATTAATAATAAAAGTTTAGAAGTCAATTCATATCATGTTTATAAAATTGATGAAAAGTCTATAGATAAGAATTTTAATATTTTTGCAAGATGTGTTAAAGATGACTCTGTTGAAGGATTTGTAAATGATGATATTCTTGCTATGATGTGGCATCCCGAAAGAGACGAGCAAATAAGTAAATGGAACAAAGAATTAATTGTAAATTTTATAAAAAAAAAATATGAAAACTAAAGCTATAATTCTTGCCGCAGGCAGAGGTTCTAGAATGGGAGATGCTACAGCTTCTAAACCAAAATGTCTAAATGTATTAAATGATAAGTGTCTTTTAGATTGGCAGTTACTTTCACTAAGGGATGCTGGAATTGAAGAAGTTACTGTTGTAAGAGGTTACCGTTCTGATATGCTTCAAGGGGATTTTAATGTTGTAGATAATAAGAGGTGGAGTGAGACAAATATGGTGTCTTCATTATTTTGCGTTTCGCCAAGTAATGCTAGTGTTATTATTTCTTATTCAGATATTGTTTACGACTCAGAACATGTAAGGAAATTAAACGATTCTCAGCATGATATAACAATTACGGCAGATAAAAATTGGGAAAATTTGTGGAAGTTAAGGTTTGAGGATCCATTAGATGATGCAGAAACATTTAAGAGTAAAGGTGATTTTCTTCAAGAAATTGGAGGTAAAACAGATGATATTAACGATATAGAAGCACAATATATGGGGTTGATTAAACTCACTCCAAAAGGATGGAAAATGATGTCCGATTTATATCAATCGTTTTCAGATTTGAAAAAAGATAAGATGGATATGACTAGTATGCTTAATGAATTGTTGGAGAAGGGCGTATCTATACAAGTAGTATTTGTCGAAGGGAAATGGTGTGAGGCTGATAGTTATAGTGATATCCTCGCTTATGAAAAAGAACTTGAAACTAACAAAAATTGGCAGCACGATTGGAGACAGGGATAATGTAATTAGTTAATTATTGAAGGGGTATGCTAAATATTTGTACAGGTTTTAAGTGTTTAGAAAAGTAATAAATAATATTTGTTAAATGGAAGATTTAGATTTAGAAAGAGCTAAAAAGGTAATGGTCGAAATTTTGATCGAAGTTGATAAAATTTGTCATGAAAACGATATTAATTATTGGATGGATTTTGGAACTTTACTAGGAGCTGTTAGACACAAAGGCTTTATTCCTTGGGATGATGATATTGATATTACAATGCCAAGAGAAGATTACAATAAGTTTATTGAAATAGCTGTAGCTGGTTCTTCATTAAAGTTTAAATATTTTTTACAAACTAAGAAAACCGATAAAAGCTATTTTTTAGACTGGATTAAAGTTAGAGATAGAAAATCTGTTTATATAGAATCTGGAGATCTTGAAGATTATGATCCTGCTAAAAGCGGTATTTTTATTGATATTTTTCCTTTGGACCGGATAGACAAAGAAAAAGTAAAGACGTTTAATTTTCTTAGAAGATTATTTCAGATAAACCCTTACAAACCCGTTTTTAAATCATCAAAAGCTAAGTTTTTTCATTACATACTATTTCCTTTATACTATTTCCGGAAGTTATATTTTAATTACTCTGCACTTAATTTGAAATCAAAAGATGGAAATACTGCTATTTATGGTGTTGAAGCTTGGATTGATCATTCGTTTAACTATGATTTAATATTCCCTTTGCAAAAAATAGAATTTGAAAACCTTCATTTTAATGCTCCTAACAAGTATAAAGAACATTTGAAAAACTATTATGGGGATTATATGAAACTTCCCCCAATTGAAGAGAGAAGAAGTCATGCAAAAAAAATAATATTTTTAGATTAACTTATAATTAATGATATTCAGCAAAGTAACTGATGATAGTAAAATAATACTAAAAAACTTCTCTTATTTAAGTTTGATGAAAGTTTTTAATATAGGGTTCAAGCTTTTCCTTGTTGCTTATTTAGTTCGAGTTTTAGGTCAAAAAAACTATGGTTTAGTTACCTGGTTAGATTCCGTTATTCAGTATTTTTTAATGATAATAAATTTTGGTTTTAATATCTATGCAGCTAAGTATATTGTAGATAATAAAGGTGATAATAACAAAATTAATGAAATAGTCTCTTCTATTTATATAATTAAAATAATATTATTCCTTTTTTCTTTAATAACAATTATTGGTATTAGTTTTTTTAATGATTTTAATGCCTACAAAGAAGCGCTAATTTTATTAGCATTTTGTGGTATCGGTGAAGTCTTATTTCCTATTTGGTATTTTCAAGGAAAAGAAAACTTAAAACCTGCAACATTCATTGTGTTTTTGTCAAGGTTACTACTTGTTTTAGGTGTGCTACTTTTCGTGAAAGCAAATGATAATACTATAGAGTATATTGCGGTACTTGTATTTTCATCTTTAGTTATGGGATTTGCTGGTGTTGGATACATACATAAATACTATGATCTTAAATTCATTTTTATTCCATTTAAGAGGTTAAAACAATACATAAAAGAAGCTTTTCCATTTTTTTTAGGCAGGTTTTTATCTTTAATTTTTAATTTTGGCACTATTTTTTTAATCGGAAAATATTGTGATTACGAGTATGTATCAGGATTTGATGTGTGTTTAAAAATAATTATGGTTAGTGTAATACCGTTTGAAGTGTTGCAACAAGCAGTATTTCCTTCTCTTTCTAGAACAAGAGATAAGAACTTATTAAAAAAATTAGTGATAGGGTCTTTTGTTTTAGGACTTATTGCAGGCTTTGTGATATTTTTATTATCAGATGTACTTTTATTGTTATTTGGTGGTGAAATGATGTTAGAGTATGTTGAAACCTTAAATGTATTAACAATTTTAGCTCCTTTTGTGGCACTTACTTTTATCTTAGGATCATGCTCATTAGTCGCTTTTGGATTTTATAGAGAGTATAATATTTCCTTAATTGCTACTTCTATAATTTACATAATAATTTTAATAGTATTATATTATTTTGATTTGATCAATTTTTGGAATTTAATATATTTAAGAGTTTTTGGAGATGTCCTAATGGCTCTAATAAGGTTTTATTTTTCAATAAAAAAAAGAACCATAATCTAAATTATTAAAAGGTATGATAATTATTTTATTACTTTTTTTAATACTGGAAACTTATCTATTAAGTAGAGTTTTAAAATACTTTCTATTAAGTCCAATATATCTTTATATTATTTTTAGTTTTTTGTGTATTGTTTTATCAGTATTGTATTATTACTTTTTTGATAATAAATTTTCTCTTTTCGAGCTTGATAATATTTCTAATACAAGTTTTTTAGCAATTATTAAAATGTACATAATTGCTTTAATATTTTTTATAATGGGAGTTATTATATATTATGACCAATCTTCTAAAAAAACAAAAAAACTATTTAATAGATCATTTACAGATAAATTATTTCTTAATTATGAGGCTTCTAACACAATTGTATATTTTGCTATTGCTATATTTTTAATCATTAGTTTTCTTTTTTTAATCACTTATGGTGAAGGCATTTTTATTAGAGAAGACTATATTCCAAATAGAAATAAAGGTTTAACAACAATTATAAAAATTTTAAGTTTTATAGAATCTTTAATATTAGGTTTAATATATAAAAAAAATAAATTTGTTAGTATTACTTTATTTACTTTATTTATTTTAATTACTTTAGGAACAGGTTCAAGATCCGTTTTTCTTTTTTTTATTTTGTATAATTTGCTTATTTTTATTTCTAATGGAAATACTCTTCTAAATAAAGTTAGGTTTTCAATACAGATATTCTTATCTTTATTTTTATTAGCCTACATAATGCAACTAAGAAGTTTGCCAGAACATGGTATTGTTCCCTATTTAAAGAGTATTGGGTCTTCTTCACAAGATTTTTCTAGAAGCTTTTTCTTTAACATTTATTACTCTTTTATTTATGGCGTTTTTGTTACAATTAGAACAGTTAAAGAAGCAGTCTTAGATTGGAATATTATATGGTTAAATATTAATCCGTTATTTGGAAAAATGGCGGGCTGGTATGATTATGCGGATAAAATGAGAATTAATCGTTATATTCCATATTCACTTCATGGTAGGGTCTTTAAAACAGGTTTAATTTTTACTATATTCTACTTTTTTATAACGGGTCTAATTTTTTCATATTTTGAAAAAAAAATAAGAAATTTATTAAATAATAGAAATAGAATTTTTGCATTGGTATTAGTGATAATATTGATATTGCATATTGTTTATGCTTTTGAATATAATATGAGATCTGCTATTCGTTATTTTTATTATGCTTTTTTCTTGATATTAATAGCTTATTTGTTTAGAGAAATCATAAAAAACTTACCAAACAAAAGAATTAATGAAAGCTAAAATTTATCTGAATTTACATTATTTTTCTGTTTTTTTATTTTCAATATTCCCTTTGCTACCGAATAAAGTAAAAGGAATACCTGTAATGTTTTTTTTTTTAACTACTCTTTATATATTTGTTAAGGAAAGAAAATATAATTATCCTTTTAAAAAAGTATTTTTTTTTTCTTCATTATTTCTAGTACTACTTATAAGTTTACTTTATACAAGTAACTTTATTAGAATAGATCAACCTTTATCAACAAGATTATCATTAATTATAGTTCCAATATCTTTTGGATTTTTAAATGCAACAGATAGAAAACTAGATTTTAAGTTTTTAGAGAACTTTATTAAATTAATAATTTTCTTTCACTTTGTTTTTTGCATTTGGATTATATTTTATCTTTATCAGCTTGGTTTTTATAGTAGTAAAATGAATCTATACGTTGCTATTTCGTATTTAACAAATGAAATGTGGTATATAAAACAACATCCTATATATTCATCAATTTTTATTTCAATTTCAATTTTATTAACATTTTTTTATGTTTTAAAAATAAATAAAAAAAACACTTATTTAATAGTAATGCCTTTGTTAATAACTATGCTTTATGTGTTGCTAGTGTTAGAGAGAAAAGGTGTTTTTTTAAGTTTATTAATTAGTTTAATTTTAACTTTTTGCTTTTTTAGTAAAATATCAATCAATTCAAAATTAATAAAACTTATTATCTTAGTTATTGGAGTTTTAACATTTTTTTTTACTACAACGGGTAGATTTAAAGAACTTTATAATAATAAAACATATTCAGTTGTTAACTCAAATAATTCAACAAGTTTAAGATATGCAATTTATACCTGCGCATTAAAGAAAATAAAAGAAGCTCCTTTGTTTGGTTTTGGAATAGGAGATACTCAAAACGAGTTAGAAAAATGTTATAATAAAAGTTCTAAAGCATTAATAAATAAAACATATAACAGTCATAACCAGTACTTAAGTTATTTTTTAAGCTGTGGAATTATCGGTTTTTTCTTATTATTATATATAGTAATAAAAACAATTTTTAACGCTATTAAAAAGAAAAATATGATTCTTTTTTCCATAACTATTTTTTTTTCTATTAGTATGTTGTTTGAAAACATTCTAGAGAGGCAGTCTGGTGTTATATTATTTTCATTTTATATTTGTTTATTTAGTTTTCATAATTTTTCAGGAACACAAACTATTAACGTAAAAAATAAATGAAAAAAGTATTAATTATAGGCCCTTTTCCGAATCCAATTTCAGGGGTTTCTTTGGCAAACCAGGTTGTAAAAAAAGTTTTAGAGAAATCAGGTGATTTTACTGTAGATTCAATAAATACTTCCTACAATGTTTTTGAAGATGCAATTGGAAGCTTTTCTTTTAAAAAATTTATTTATTTTTTAAAAATTAACTGTAGTATTTTTAAAGTTTTTAAAAATGACATTGTATATATAACTCCTGGTCAAACTTTTTTTGGGATCACAAAGTATACATTGTTTATTTTATTTTCTTCAATTTTAAATAAAAAATTAATTATACATGTTCATGGTAATTTTTTAGGAACTCAGTATCAACAGTTATTAGGAATAAAAAAGAAGTTTTTTCATTTTCTAGTATCAAAGTTTACTAAAGGAATTGTTTTGTCTATTTCTTTAAAACAAAATTTAACTCCATTTTTAAAAGAAGAGAATATACATTTTCTAAACAACTTTGCTCAAAATTATTTGATTGATAAGAATCTAAAAGTTGATACTAGTATTTTAAAAATTTCTTATTTAAGTAACCTTATGGAAGAAAAAGGAATTTTTCAACTTTTGGATTCACTTAAAGATTTAGAAAATAAACAAATTCATTATGAAGCAAAAATAGCAGGTAATATCGATTCTTCTTTAAAAAATGATATTTTAAGTAAAATTTTAAAGTTAAAGAATACCAGTTATGTTGGTGTCGTGTATAATGAGGAAAAGAAAGAGTTGTTAAATTGGAGTAATATTTTTGTGTTACCAACCTATTACAAAATGGAGGGTCAGCCAATATCTATTTTAGAAGCTTTAGCAACAAAAAACGTTATTATTTCAACCAATCATGCAGGGATAGTAGATGTTATTGAAGATAATAAAAACGGATTTTTAGTTGAGAAAAAAAATTCTAAAAATGTAACAAATAAGTTAATTTTCTTGGATGAAAATAAATCTAAAATTTTAGAAATATGTAATTATAATAAAATGTATTTTATGGAAAACTTTACAATAGATATTTTTAGCAGAGAATTTATAAAAATAATTAAAGATGATGCAGCAACTTAACAGATTTAAATTACCAAAAAATTTTAGAGGTAGAAATGCTTTTGTCGTTCAGCTTTGGTGGCTTGTTCAAGCTTTATTTTTTAAACCTTCACCTCAATTTTTATACGGTTTTCGACGTTTTTTACTGAGATTATTTGGAGCTAAGATTGGTAAAAAAGTAATTATTAGACCTTCTGCTCAAATAACATATCCCTGGAAAGTAACTATCGGCGATTATTCTTGGATTGGTGATGAAGTAGTTTTGTATTCATTAGGTGAAATAGAAATAGGAGCCAATACGGTAATTTCTCAAAAATCTTATATCTGTACGGGTTCTCACGATTATTTACAAATTGATTTTCCTATTTTCGCAAAAAAGATTACCATAAAAGATGAATGTTGGTTGGCTACCGATGTTTTTGTTGCTCCAGGTATTACCATAGACAAAGGAACCGTTGTTGGGGCTAGAAGTAGTGTTTATAAAGATTTACCCGCAAATAAAATATGTATGGGAAGCCCTACTGAAATTATTAAAGATAGGTACTAGGCTTTTAAAAAGAATGCTTAAATTTTTGTATTTTCGCTTTTATGTTTAAAAACTCTTTATTTAGAATGCTTATTTATTTTCTAATAAAATTTTTTATTCGTGTTTAAAAAAAAATGAAAAAGAAAATTACAATTATAGGAATTAATTATTATCCGGA
>TARA_B110000046_G_scaffold27360_1_pt1 | contig 10378 bp, 4 predicted proteins | sample TARA_B110000046 | Tara Oceans TARA_B110000046 (sample SAMEA4397157) | marine metagenome | biome: Polar Biome; feature: [DCM] deep chlorophyll maximum layer (ENVO:01000326); material: water (ENVO:00002006), including particulate matter (ENVO:01000060) such as... | depth 40 m
ATAGAAAAAATGTATTTTGTTGTAGGAGGAGATCTAATTAACATGGACACCTTTAGTGGAACAACTACAGGTGGTACACCATTAGATAATTGTATGGGAGCTACAGAAGCTTATATACAAGCATTTGATGCTATGCATTGGGCAATCACTTATATCAAATCATTTTGTGAAGAGCTTGTTGTAGTTTATGTTCCTGGTAATCATGATAGATTATCTTCATTTCACTTAGCTCATGCTTTATCTCAATCAATTGAATGTGATAATATTACATGGGATGTATCATATGAAGAAAGGAAAGTACATGTTTGGAAAGATAACTTTAATGCTTTTGAACATGGAGATAAACGTAGTAAAAATAATCCTTTAATATTTGCATCAGAATATCCTAAACAATGGGGAGCTACAACAAATAGAACATTATTCAAAGGACATATACATACAGATAGAAAAGTAGAATATATGACTTCTAATGAAACAGCAGGGTTTATAGAAAAGACTTTACCTAGTTTAGGAAAGGCAGACTATTACCATCATAGTAACAAATTTACTGGAAATAGAAGATCTGGTAAACTAGAAATTCAACATCCAACAATGGGTAACATATGCGTTTTAACTTATCAAGCGTTATAATCACCCCAATTAAATTTCATTAAGTGGGGTTTTTTTTGTAAATTATAAATATAACTGTATGATTACCAAATTTAAAAAACCAGATTTAAATGCCTCTAGACATAGAGAAAAAAGATTAGGTATATTAAACGAAGAAACAATAAAAGAATTTAAAGAAAAAAAACCTTTATATTCTAATATTGATAATGATAAATTAAAGAAAATAATAAAATTATATAATGTAAAACTATGGAATGCGGTTATAGATTATAGAGATGGTGTAGAGTTACCAGATTCATTGGGTTATTTATTTATTGGAACATGTCCTTCATCTAAAACAATTAATCCTAATTATACTTTATCACATCAATATGATAAAATCTTACAAAATAAAAATTGGGAAACTGATGGTAATTTAGCTAAGATATTTTATACCAACTGGTCTACAAAATATAGATTTAAAAACAGAGAGCTATGGAGTTTTGTTGCATGTAGAGAATTTAAAAGAGCCGTATCTAAATCTTATCCTAAAAATTGGACAAAGTATTTAGTTATGAAAAACAAATATAGAGTGGCTCATTTATATGATCAAAACATTGAACAGACAAAAGAGATTCTCAAAAATTATAATGAATTTGAAATATAAAAAACATGTCAACAATAGCAGAAGCAATATCAAGAATTAGAGGACAAGTTAAAGCAGAAGTACAAGATGCATATGTTACAGACAGATATATATTTAGTTTAATAGAAAAGTTTGCCCAAGTATTAATGCGTAGGCAAGATTATGCTAATAAGCTAATGAAGTTTAATTCTGTATGGAAGGCATTACCTTACGTTGAACTAATAGATGTAGATAAAGTTGAAGCACATTGTTCAGGCATATCAAGTGGTTGTACAATAAAACGTACAAAAGTAAGATTACCTTCTATGATAGAAGGATACTGGGGACCGCTTATCCGTACTGTAAGCTCCATAGATGGCTCACAAGAGCTTCAAGCAACTCAACCGGGTACATACACCTCTATGACTAAAACAACGTCATTCAAGTACAATACAACAAGATATTTCTGGTGGTTAGATGGATATATATATTCTCCTAATATAGAATGGGATGCACTAAAATTAGAAGGTGTGTTTAATTCTGATATAACAGCATGGAATTGTGATACTACAGATGACTGTACACCAAGATACAACCAACCAATATATATACCGGAAGCTTTATTTGCAGAAATAGAAAGTCAAGTAATAAATACTATGATGAATACTATGCAAGTTCCAGCTGAAGATTCAGATAACAAAATTAATATACATAGATAATGGGAGTATCAAATAAATACAGAACGTTTACTTCATTAATGGAAGATGTTTCCATTGACTTTTCCACATATGCTTTAGAAGGTATGATTGAACCTGCTCAACTTATTAAAGTTGCAACTAGAGTAAACTATGATTTAGGTTTAAGAATTCATAGAACTAAGGAAGTAGTAATAGATATTGAACACGGAAGAGGTCAACTACCTATGGACTTTGCATTTCTTAATTACGCATTTTTGTGTGGTGAATATAAAGTCAATGCAACCATGCCTTCAGGTACACACGTAGAAACATTTAATGATGTACCCTACGTACCTTCTCCAAAAGGAGTTGGTATATGTGAAACAGCTCAAACATGTAAAGATGTTTGTGTAATTAATACTTGTGATGGAAACAATAGCCATCAGTTAGTTCACAGAATTGGACCAAATCAATTTAGAACTTATAGTACTTTTATGCAATTAAGAATACAAGATGTAAATACTACAACTTGTTTTTGCCCTACTCTTGGAGCACAAGCTCCAGATATAGCAGAAGTAGTGGATGGTTTTTTAAATACATCTTTTAGATCTGGGAAAGTATATCTAAGTTATCAAGGAGCTATGGAATCAGCTGATGGTGACTTGTTAGTATTAGATCAACCTTATTGTAATGAGTATTATGAATATGCATTAAAACAAAGAATATTAGAAAATATGATTTGGCAAGGTGAAAGTGTTACTCAACAGTTGGGATTAGTAGAACAAAGATTAAGAGCGGCTAGAAATAACGCATTGAGTTTTGTTAATACACCTAATTTCCAAGAGATGAGAAAAGTTTGGACAATGAACAGAAGAGCTCAATATCATAATTATTATAATATGTTTTTGAGTAATCCTCCTGTTAATCCTAAAGTAATTGGTAATGGAGCACTTAGTTCGGCATCAACAAATAGTGCAAGTTAAGTAAGTTTATCTTACTAATAAAGAAGTAAATTACTATGGCAAAGCAAAATAATAAAAAAGGTACAACATCTGTAGTTACTAATTCATTTATTAAAGGAATGAATAAAGATATTACACAGTCTATGGAACCTGAACAAAGTTGGTGGAATGCCCGAAATGCAGCTAATAATTCCAACGATGGTGATTTAGGTACAATAGGTAATGAACCTTCTAATCTACAATGTGGGGTTATACCATATACTATTATAGGCGCTGTACATAGATATGGAGATGAATGGATTATATTTTCTACTGATAATATATCTTCAGAGATAGGACGATTTGATGATAGTGAATGTAAGTACACTATCATCATTAACGATTCTTGTTTAGCTTTTAACACTGAGAATTTAATAACGGGTGCATCTAAAGAAAATTTTGATTGTACTTGGGAAGTATATTTTGATGATGGTAATAATCCATCAAGAGCATTAAATATTGATGATGTACCATACATTCAATATATAAGTTCTGCAGAAGGAGATCCTTGTGTAGTCTATAGTGATGTAACACCTAAAAGATTAAACTGTGAAAAAATAAGATTGGCTCCTTTAGTTGATACACCCTGTGTTGTTTTACAAAAATCAACAGATGGTGGCATGATGCAAAATGGTGCATATCAAGCTTTTATAGCTTATACAGAAAATGAGCAACGCGTAACTGATTTTATAGGTATATCTAATATACAAACATTATGGAGTCATGTAGGAACAGACGGTTCATTAGATATTAACATAAGCAACTTAGATAAAGACTATGAGTTTTTTGAATTAGCTTTATTAGTAAGGAATCAAGGACAGACATTTGCTAAGCGTATTGGTTTATATAGTACAGAAAGACAAAGTATTAATTTAGATTATCTAGATGATTCATTGCTTTCTGTAGATTTAAAATTGATACCACAAAGAAGTCCAGCATATGAAAAATCAGAAGCAATGTATGTTGTTAATGATTGGTTAATTAGACAAGGACCAACAGAGCAATTTGATTTTAATTACCAACCTATTGCAAATAACATTACAACTCAGTTTGTAGTAAATGAAGTATCATCAACATATTATAGTTTAGGTGGAAACAAGTTAGGTTTTTTAAGAGATGAGCAATATGCATTTTTTATAAGATGGATATATAATACAGGAGAGAGATCTTCTTCTTATCATATTCCCGGTAGAGCACCTGAGTTTTATGCTCCAGCAGGACAAAATGAAGATGTAAAAATATTTGGAGATAATGTTTTAGATCCAGATGGGGATCCTGTATTTAAAGTTTATAACACAGGAACTGTAACTTCTCTTGTAAATGAGATACAACCAGATGGTAGTAGAATAATTGCTAAAGGTAAAATGGGATACTGGCAATCAACAGAAAGATATCCTTCTAATAGACCCGATATATGGGGAGACTTATGTGGTAAACCTATTAGACATCATAAAATGCCAGCAGAGGATGCTAGCAATTCTTTACATATAAGTACAACTAGTGGTGATTTAATTAATGTGCTAGGTGTTCAATTTGGAAACATAGGAAGACCTAAATACAACGATGGAACTTACTTACCAAATGTTGTAGGTTATGAATTACTTAGAGGATCAAGAGGGGGTGCCAAATCTATCTTAGGAAAAGGTTTATTTAGAAACATGCGTAAGTATACTGTACCTAATGCAGAAAATTTAATAGGAAACGATGTTCAAGGTTTATATCCTAATTACCCATATAACGATTTAAGACCAGATATATATTTTCATAAAGGTGGAAATAATAATATCAATAGAACAGAAGGATGTAATTCTTTTACCAGATCTATTATTGATTATCCTGCATTAGGTGCTGATGGTATTGTAGATGGTGTGCAAACAGGTTACTCTCAAAAAGCATTTACTTTTTCTTCCCCTGATTTAATGTTTACAAAGCCTTTTTTAAATGCTTATGAGACTAGAATATATGGAGATTTAAATGGACAGTCTAGCGGATACTTTAAAGCATCAGAAGACCATCCTCAATTTAAATTATTAAGAAATGGTGCAGCTGTTATTGCAGCATTTATAGGAGTTGGTTATGCTATTGGTCAAGTAAGTGGTACAACATCAGAAGAAATAACATCATCGGCTTTTGATAATACAGATAATACAATGACTTTTATAGGAATTGCCGGAGTCGGTAATTCTCCAGGTGCTGCAATGGTACCAATAGCTATTGCACAAACTGCAGCAGGTGTTGCACAAGCTATTGCTAATCCTATTTATAAAAATGCACTATCTGGATTTAGTTTAGCAGATTTGTGGTCAGGTGGAGCTCCTTCAAGTGGTGCTAATAGTGTCTGGATGGGTATTCAACAAGCATCGGGTCTTGTTCCAGGTATAAAACAAGGTCAATTTAATGTTACAAGTACTAATGATACAATGTTATCTAATATTCCACCTGTATTAAAACTCTTTGCTACTATTGCTACAACAGGTACTAACATAGCAATAGGAGGTAATGAGATTATAGAACTCATATATAATTTAGTAAACAAATCAGATTTTGTTTATAAATATAATTCACAAGGTTTTTATAATTCATTTACCAAAAGAAATACTGGTCTGTGGAGAATTAAAAATACTGACTCTAATTATATAGGTCAATCTTTTCAATCTTTTGATAATGGAAAGTATAAAATAAATAATTTATTTAGACCTAGTACAGTTGCTGTTGCATTGGATAAAGAAATATCTGAACCAAGTGTAGAAGATACATCTCGTTTTGTTATAGGGGGTGAGGTAAATAAAAACAATGCTGCAATTCCTTATGATGAAGATTATTTAACGGATCCAGATAGACCACAAAAAAGACCTATATCAGCATACTATGGAGCACTTAAATTTAATTTTGATAACCAGTATGGTCAATTAGATGGTATAAAACAAATACCAATGAGGGCTTGTGTAGAACAATTAGATCCTACAAAACCAGATGCATTTATGTATACGTCATCTGCTATATTTAGTGGAGATACATTTATAACAAGGTATACAGAAAAAGTAATGATGCCTATCTTTGCACAATATTTATATGGGCAACCAGATGAATTTACTTATGATTACTCTGCACATGTAAATATTCCTTATCCAAGATATTGGTTAAATTCTCAAAAATTTGATTTATCTAAATTAGCACAAAATATTGCTACACTTGGTTTAAGTAGTATTGGAGATTCAACAGATCCTACTTTACCAAATGATTTATACTATTTAGATAGGGGTTCTGATAGTTGTTCTCCTGTTGGAATAGGAAGCGTTTTTAATAGAACAGGAGATCCTAATCCTGTATTAGCCATGAGGTATGCATATTCATATACGCATTCTAATGGTATTTTAGATTTCTTTGTAGAGTCTGAAATTAACTTAGCTCAAAGAGACTGGGAAGACACTAAAGAAAAAAGAATATATGATGTATATCAATATAACGATCTAACAGATTTATTTCATGCACAAATACAAAAGATAGATAACTTTTATAAGTATGATGAGTCTTTAAGTCCATCTAAATTTCCAAGTCAATTATCATCTTGGGGTCAAATGCAAGGTAGATTTTATGATCCTTATGTAGCAGAAAACTGTTATGTAGCAAGACCTAAAAGACTTATATATTCTTTGCAAGCACAAGAAGAATCTAAAAAAGATTATTGGAGAGTATTTTTAAATTTTAACTATAAAGATTTTAAGAGTAAGGTAAATGTAATAAAACCTATAAATAAAAGTGGAGCTATAATATTCTTTCCTTACTTATCACCACAAATGTTTCAGGGCTTAGACACTCTTAAAACAGGTTTAGATACTAAGTTAACTATAGGTGATGGTGGATTGTTTAGTCAACCATTCCAAAATATAGCTAATTCAGATTTATCAAATGAGTATGGTTCTTGTGAAAGTTTAAGAAGTGTTATTAATACACCTATGGGTTTATTTTATATTTCTCAAGCTCAAGGAAAAATATTTAATTATGCGGGCAAAGGATTAGAAGCTATATCTAATAATGGAATGAAATGGTGGTTTGAACAATACTTACCATCTCAATTAATAAAACAATATCCTGCGTTAGAACAATCTGTATTATCAGATAACCCAATAGCAGGTGTTGGTTGTCAAACTATTTATGATCAAAATGATGATATTGTTTATTTTACTAAAAAAGATTATAGAGTTAAATCTGGATTTATTAGTCAAATAACATGGAATGAAGAAACAGGTTGGTTATTTCGTAATAGAGATAATATAACTTTAGGTAATCCAATTTTCTTTGAAGATTGTTCATGGACAATAAGTTATGACCCTAAAGCAAAAGCATGGATTTCTTTTCATGATTGGCACCCTGAATTTTGTTTACCAAGTATAAATCATTTTTTTACAACTAAAACAATAACAACAGATATTCCTCAATGTCCTCCAGGATATACTTTTAATAGTGAAAATGGTTTGTGCGAAATAGCAATTAACACTACAGAACTTTCAGAAGTTTTAGTAGATAATGTTGCAGCTACAATAGGAGGTGGCCCTACAAATTGTTTAGTTGATGTAGTAATATCAATGGATGTATCTGGTAGTACTGGTCAAGCAGATAGAAGAGCAGCTCAACAAACTTGGATGACTGCATTTTTAAATAATCCACAAATACAATTATTTATGTCCAACAGTCAAATGCAAATTGGATTTGATGTATGGGATAATAATACAGCTACTTTTAATATGAATAACCCTGCTGGTGGGACCGTTACTATGAGTCATCTTGTAACTGAAAGTCAGGCAACTGCTTTTATGAATGCCAATTGGTTTTTTGGAAATTCTACTAATGTACTTTTAGGATTACAAACAGGTAATGCTATACTAACTAATCCAGCTAATTCTACATTAGGCGATAGAAGATCAAACCCTAATTATAGAGCTATACATATTTTTGTTACAGATACAACTACAGCACCAGGTAACAATGTTGGTCAAGTTTTTACATCTGTTGGTGCAGGTACTGCTCCAGCATATCAATTTGTTTATGCAATGTATTGTGGTGCAAATTCTTCAACACCACCAAGTGCGGGTGTATTAGATGATATATCCATGTCAAGCGGGCCAGTAAACGTTGATCCATATCAATATGGTATTAATGCATCTGACCCAACAACTTTTCAAGCAGTTGCAACAGCAATTGCAGGTAGTGTTTGTGGTACTGATTTTACTTGCGATTGTCCAGCAGGATACACTAAAGTATTTTTAGATCCGGTTACTTCTACTTATACTGCAACATCTGGTGCATGTGATGATGTAACTCCTCCAATATGTAGAAAAGTTACTTGCGAATGTCCACCTGCTACAGTACCGGGAACTGTTGTTACTGAAACTGGCATATGTCCAAACACAAGTCCTAAAATATATCAAATAGGAGATCCTGCTTGGGTTGATCCAACACCTAAGTTATGTAACTATTTCTTTTATGAAAGCGTAGTTGCTAATTATAATGTAGGATCTTTATGGAGACATAATGAAAGATGTGATAGTTATGCTAATTTTTATGGTATTGATTATCCATGGGAAGTAGAGTTAGTTGCTAACACAGGTCAACAAGTAAATACACTAAGAAGCATTGAATATCAAATGCAAGCTTTTGTATACAAAGGTGTAATGGGTAATGCGTGTGGTGAAGACAAATGGGAAGATTTACTTTTTAATTTTGATGAAGCTGTAATATATAATAGTGAACAAGTATCAGGACTTTTAAAGTTAACACCTACACCATTTAACAATCCTATTTTAGAATTGAGTTATCCCATTATTAATGCAAACAACATTGATGTTTTGTGTTCTAAGGTTGAACAAAAATATAGATTTAATCAATTTTGGGATATAACTAATGATAGAGGTGAATTTACAAATGCTGAACAACCTATATGGAAAACAGAGTGTAACGGTTACATTAAAAATTTAAATACAGTTAATTTGAATTATTTAAAATCACCTTTGCAACATAAAAAATTTAGAAGTTACTACACAAATTTAATTTTAAAAAGATCAAATTCTGGTAATAGAAAAATGTTGTTAAGATTAAATAATACTAAATTACTTATATCTATTAGATAAAATGGGAAATAAAAAAAGCATAGGATTACCTAGTGGACCAAATGAGTTTTTAAAAGATATAACTCAACACATATCTGTAGACGGTTATAAACGTTATAGTGAAGATGTAAACAATCCTTACAATATTATTGAGTCAGGTAATATTACCATGGAGGATGTAGACTTTCCTGTTAAGGGTACAGACAACCTAGGTAATGAACAAATAATGATGCCTGGTATGAACTATCAGTTTCCAGGAGATAGTGTCTTAGAAGTACCAATGGCTCAAGAAGGTGCAGAAACTAAAATATACAATAAACCTATAGAACAAGAAGAAGGAATTGTAGCTAGTATTGATAATTTTGTAACTCCTATTCTTAGAAAATTTACTGGTAGAGCTGGTACAAATGATGATGTTAGTCTTAGAGTACCTCCTGGGGAAATGAAATTTTTTAGGAATAATGAACAACCTGTAAATAGTGATTATATTATAGGTGGTGATTATATGGAGGATACACCAACAGCATACAAAGCATCCGAGTATCCTAATACTATGTATACTACACAAGGTCAAACACAAGAAATTGATTTTGAAACGCAGCAGTTTTATGGTGTTGTAAATGGTAATATAAAATTAGGTAAGAAAGCTGATTTTAAAGATGATGATGTTATAGTACCTCTAAGACCTAACTTTGGTGGTAATTTTTCTATAAAACAGAGAGAGTCTTTAGACCCTGAATTTATAGAAAAAGCTAGAAAGTTTAATGAAGTTACAAATAAAATAAGAGAAAGTGCTTATTTTAATCCAGAGCAAAAGGTTTGGGAAGAAATGAATGGAATAACCCTTCTAAAGAAATTTATACCACCGTTTGGAGGATTTAAAACTAACCCTGAATACAAAGATATAATAGATCAAGTAAACAAAAAATTTGGTAAGGGTTCTTATATGTATGATTTAGAACCTATGCTTAATGATTACAATTCTAATGGATATGATATATTAAACCCAGCAGGTAACCAATTAGATACTTTTGGTAATAAAGTTATTTTGTTTGATCCAGAAAGTAACGAACATCTCTTTATATCTCAGTTACGTGAAGAAAAAAGAAATAAAGAAATAATTGCTTTTAAAGAAAAATACCCTAATGCAAATTATTTAAATTTAGATAATGGTAGGTTTAGCAACTACATGGTAAATAAAGATGGTATTACTTCTGATAATGCAAAAGAATACATGCAAAATTCATTTGAAGGTCCTGATGCTACTGGATATAATTTTGCCTATCAAGAAGGAGGCGATGTACCCAAAGCTCAAAATGGTAATGGGGAATACAAAGTACAAAAAGGAGATACTTTTTATGGTATTGCTAATAAAAATAA
>TARA_B110000046_G_scaffold34266_2_pt1 | contig 10363 bp, 6 predicted proteins | sample TARA_B110000046 | Tara Oceans TARA_B110000046 (sample SAMEA4397157) | marine metagenome | biome: Polar Biome; feature: [DCM] deep chlorophyll maximum layer (ENVO:01000326); material: water (ENVO:00002006), including particulate matter (ENVO:01000060) such as... | depth 40 m
TAATGGTGTTGACCTTAAAGGCAATAAATATAGGAGATATGGAGCAGGATATGGCTACGGCTATGGCTATGGCTATGGCTATGGTTACGGGTATGTAAACACCGGTAATAATTACTATCAAGAAGACTAAACCTATATTCTCAGAAAAACCGCTTGTTTCGCAGCTTTATCTATTCAAAAATTGGAAATCACAAAAACATCTATTGAGGGTCTCTTGATCTTAACACCGAAAGTCCATACTGATCCAAGAGGGTATTTCTTCGAAAATTTTCGCAAGAATCATTTTGAAGAGCTTGGTATTGATATAGACTTTATTCAGGAGAATGAGTCCATGAGTCAAGAAAGGACAATTCGAGGTCTTCATTTACAGGCACCACCTCATGCTCAAGATAAACTTATTCGAGTAATCAAAGGCAGCATTTTAGACATTGCCGTTGACATTCGCAGCGAATCACCAACATATGGGCAACATGTAGCTATTACTTTGAGTGAGGATAACAAAACATCCTTTTTGGTACCTAGGGGTTTTGCTCATGGTTTTTATTGTCTTGAAAACGACACTATTGTCAACTATAAATGTTCTGATTATTATAATCCAGAATCAGAAATGGGATTGTTTTGGAATGACCCTAAGATGGGAATTGAATGGCCCATTTTAGACCCAATAGTATCTGAAAAAGATAAACATCAGCCCCGTTTACAAGATTTCAAGTCGCCTTTCTAATCAATCTTTTGTTTACAACTAGTAGTTCTGGAACCTAATAGCCAATTGATCGTACATAGATTTGAATTTCATGGAGAAAACGCTGTTTACACTTTTTTTAGGACTGTTTATTTTTAGCGCAGCCTTGAACTTCCTCTTATTGAAGTGGACTCGCACTCTTGGAGGAAAAAACGATGTAAATTCCAACGAATCGAGGTGGAGTGATGACTATAAACCGGCCATTGGTGGGATTTCCTTTTTCATTGTTTTTCTCATCGCCTTCTTAGTCTACTTTTTTCTTTTTAATTATCACTCCTTGTCATTAGTTTCCACTGAAATGGGTTTTATTGCCGCGGTTGTGCTAGGTTTTTTCACGGGCCTAGTTGATGATACTTTTAATACGGTTCCCTGGTTAAAGTTTATTGCACAAATGACCTGCGGAGTTATTCTCGTTTTAGCAGATGTAAATATTGATTTATTTGGGGTCTATGCGCTTGATGCCTTCCTGACAATATTTTGGACAATAGCTGTTATGAATAGTATTAACATGCTTGATAATATGGATGGAATTACCACCATTGCCAGTATTGGTATCTTACTCAGTGCCGGAGTTTGCGCTTTACCTTTGGATATGTCAAGTATATTTTTCATCCTTATTTGTGGTGGTACAGTAGCTAGCCTTTTTGGATTTTTATTATTCAATTGGAACCCAGCGAAAATGTTCATGGGTGATACTGGTAGTCAACTATTGGGTGCCTTACTAGCAGGCGTTGGAGTTGTTTTCTTTTGGAATAATGAGAATATTATACTCGATCATCACTGGTACTCTAAAGCTGCCCTTGTACTTACGGCTTTTGTCATTCCAATAGCCGATTCTATAGCAGTTACGATAAACCGATTAAAACGCGGTCAATCGCCCTTTTTAGGTGGTCGCGATCATACAACTCACCATCTGTCATATGCAGGGCTAAGTGACCGTCAGGTTGCTCTAGTTTACGTCGCCATTGCAGGTCTGTCAATGCTTCTTATAAGTATGTTAAACTTTCTGAATGATCAATTTCTCATAATCTACATTGCTGGGTTGTTCACTTACAGTTTTCTTATCATCACTTTTCTCTATTCCACCACTATGTGGAAGAAATCTAAAAGTAAGTTTGAAACAACACAACTTTCGTCACAAACATGAACAACGTTTTTAGGGTAGCCTCTTTCTTTCTTCTTACTATTTTATTGGGTGTTTTGTCATTGGAGCTATTTACCGCATCTAAAGATGAGGGAACTATGCAGCTTGAGCATGAATCCAAGTTTTCCGAAGATTACCGAGTATATGCGTTAGCAACGCCTAAAAGTGTCGATTTTGCTGGAGAAGGTGTCCCACTCAACCTAATCGATGTTAAAGAAAAACTCGATAGAGAACTGCTTGTAAATACATACTGGCAGTCACAGACAATGCTGTTTGTGAAAAGAAGCAATCGCTGGTTTACTGTGATCGAAAAAATTCTAAAAGAACAAGGTGTGCCTGATGATTTAAAATACATCGCATTAATTGAAAGTGGCCTGGAACAAGTAGTGAGTCCAGCGGGTGCTACAGGCTTTTGGCAACTAATGAAAACGGCTGCTCGCGAAAATGGGCTTGAGATTAGCTCGGGAATTGATGAGCGATATAACGTGGAAAAATCAACTGTTGCCGCCTGTCAATATTTAATAAAAGCAAAAGAGAAATTTGGTTCATGGACCTTGGCTGCAGCATCTTATAATATGGGAATGGCTGGACTGCAAAAACAGCTTAATAGGCAGCAAGCGACAAACTATTATGATTTAGTGTTGAATGATGAAACATCTCGCTATTTGTTTAGAATAATGGCCGCAAAAACCATTCTTTCTAATCCGTCAAAATTTGGCTTTACTTATACTGAAAGTGACTTGTACAACACCTTGCCATACACGGAAATAATAGTAGATCAGACAGTACCAGATTTGGCAGAGTTTGCATTTGAAAATGGCATCAATTATAAAGCCTTAAAATATTTAAACCCTTGGCTCAGAGATAACTTCCTTCCTAACAATTCTCGCAAGAGTTATTCCATCAAAATACCTACTCTACCACTTTCGGAAGTATTAGTAAATGACAAGGCTCAAGTTACTACTTTCGCGCGCCAGAAAAGTGATGAAAGAGACCAAACAGGAAACGGAAAATAGCGAAACGCAAGAATTTATTGAGATACTTGGAGCTCGGGAACACAATTTAAAAAACATTGATCTTAATATCCCTCGAAACCAATTAGTTGTAATAACCGGATTGAGTGGTAGCGGAAAATCATCACTTGCTTTTGACACCATTTATGCCGAAGGACAAAGAAGGTACATTGAGACCTTTTCATCATATGCACGCCAGTTTATCGGTGGATTAGAAAGACCTGATGTCGATAAAATTAACGGGCTAAGTCCGGTAATTTCAATTGAACAAAAAACGGTCAATAAAAACCCTCGATCGACCGTTGGAACCATCACCGAAATCTATGATTTCCTGCGCCTCCTTTACGCGCGTGCATCTGAGGCAATTAGTTATGTCACTGGTGAAAAAATGGTTCGTTATAGTGATAACCAGATCATTGAATTAATAGCCGAACAATACCAGGATCAAGAAGTCACTCTATTATCACCATTAGTAAAAGGCCGAAAGGGACATTATAGAGAATTGTTTGAACAAGTTGCCCGTAAAGGATTTTTACGAGTACGAGTTGATGGAAGTTTTGAGAAGATTAAGCATCGTATGCAGGTTGACCGCTATAAAACTCATGATATTGAGCTTATTGTAGATCGGTTAACAGTCGACAATACTAATGCTAAACGGCTTAAACAATCTATTTTAACAGCTTTAAAAGAAGGTAAAGGACAATTAATGCTCCTTGAGGATGACGAAAAAACGGTTCACTTTTTTAGTCGATCGTTAATGTGTCCTACAAGTGGAGTTTCTTACGATGAACCTGCACCCAACCTATTTTCATTTAACTCCCCATATGGAGCGTGTAAAAAATGCAACGGTTTAGGTGAGGTCCGAGAAGTGGATGAAAAAAAGATCATCCCTGATTCAAAGCTCAGCATAAAAAAAGGAGGCCTCGCACCCTTGGGTGAGTATAAGAGAAACTGGATATTCAAACAGATTGAATTATTAGGTGAAAAGTATGATTTCAAACTAACCACCCCGTTAGAGGAAATACCTCACGAAACTATTCAGGTAATTTTATACGGCACAAATGAACAGCTCGAAATTAAGAGCGATACTTTGGGTATTTCACAATCCATAAACCTGAAGTTTGATGGTGTCTCCAATATACTTAAGGAGCAATTTGACGAGGGGAATTCGCAAAATTACCAACGCTGGGCCAGTGCGTTTATGAATAAGGTGGGGTGTCCTGAATGCAAAGGTAGACGACTGAAAAAAGAATCATTATACTTCAAGTTTGACAATAAGAATATCTCTCAAATTGCTTCAATGGAGATTTTAGAAATTGACAAGTGGCTTTTAGGCATTGAGGATAGAATCAGCGAGAAACAAAATATAATTGCTTCTGAGGTATTGAAAGAGATTCAAAGCAGAGTCGATTTTCTTTTGGACGTTGGAATTGAATATTTAACCCTCAATCGTTCCTCCAGAACGTTAAGTGGTGGCGAAGCACAACGAATTCGACTGGCTACTCAAATTGGATCACAACTTACGGGAGTATTATACATTCTTGATGAACCTAGTATTGGCTTACATCAGCGAGATAATCATCGCTTGATTGAATCCTTGAAAAGCCTGCGTGATATTGGCAATAGCGTAATTGTTGTTGAACATGATAAAGACATGATGATGGAGGCGGACTACCTTATCGATATTGGGCCGAGAGCTGGAGTTAACGGTGGAGAAATCATGGATGCAGGAACACCTTCTAAAATGAAAGATGGAAAGTCATTTACTGCTTCATACCTCAATGGGAAAATCGAAATTAAAGTTCCAAAAAAGGTCCGTAAAGGCACTGGAAAGTCATTTACTCTAAAAGGTGCAACTGGACATAATTTGAAGGGGATTGACGTTTCCTTTCCACTTGGAAAATTCATCTGTGTCAGTGGCGTTTCTGGAAGTGGTAAGTCTAGTTTAATAAATGGCACCCTCTACCCCATACTGACCTCTAACCTGCATGCTTCCAGCAAAAAGCCACTTCCTTATGATTCGTTTACTGGCTTAAAACACTTGGACAAGGTGATTGAAATAGATCAATCGCCAATTGGTCGCACTCCAAGATCAAATCCAGCGACTTACGCGAACATCTTCACAGATATTAGACAATTGTTCACCGAACTACCAGAAGCCAAAATAAGAGGCTACAAACCAGGTAGATTTTCGTTTAACGTTAAGGGTGGACGTTGCGAAACATGCCAAGGTGCTGGTATGAAGACCATAGAAATGAACTTCCTACCAGACGTATATGTAGTGTGTGAAACCTGCCGTGGAAAGCGATATAACCGAGAAACCTTGGACATTCGTTTTAAGAGTAAAACAATCAGCGATGTCTTGGATATGACCGTGAACGAAGCGGTTGTATTCTTTGAAAACATTCCAAGTATTTGCCATAAAATTCAAACCCTGCAAACGGTTGGGTTGGGATATGTGAGGCTTGGTCAATCATCTACGACACTTAGTGGTGGTGAGGCACAACGAGTAAAGCTGGCGACCGAATTAGCAAGAAAAAGCACTGGAAATACATTTTATATTCTGGATGAACCAACCACAGGTTTACATTTTGAAGATATAAGAATGCTGCTGCAAGTGTTGAACAAACTTGTTGATCAAGGCAATACGGTTTTAGTCATTGAACATAACCTAGATATTATAAAAGTTGCTGACCATGTTATTGATATCGGACCTGAAGGCGGTGGAAATGGCGGTTCCATTGTTGCCGAAGGAATACCGCAAGAAATAGCTAAGATAGAAGCGAGTCACACCGGTCGTTTTTTACAAGCCGAGCTATAGATTTTAATAAAAATTAATCGCAACTTTTGCGACAAAACACATACTATGAGTGATCCAAAATTCAAACATCCTGAGAGCTTAATGATGTCTCACGGCTACAAGCCAGAACTGAGCGAAGGAGCCATCAAGTGTCCCATATTTCAAACATCCACCTTCGTATTTTCGAGTGCCGAGGAGGGCAAAGGTTTTTTTGAAATTGCCTATGGCTTAAGAGAAAAAGACGCCACGGAGGAAATGGGTTTAATCTACAGTCGATTGAATAACCCTGATTTAGAAATCTTAGAAAATCGTTTGTGTTTGTGGGACGAAGCTGACGATTGCGCTGTATTCGAAAGCGGAATGTCTGCCATCAGCACCGTGATGATGGAATTCCTAAATCCTGGTGACTACATTTTGTACAGTAACCCAACGTATGGAGGTACCTATCATTTTGTCAAAAACGTACTGAGTAGGTTCGGAATTCATGCGATTGCCTTCCATGCGCACGAGCCAAAAGAAAAGATTGACGAAATCATCCGACAACATGGTATAGCTGACAAGCTTAAGATGATTTACATTGAAACTCCTGCTAACCCGACCAATCAACTGGTTGACATTGAAGCTTGCCGCAAAGTAGCTGACAAACTATCGACTGAGGATAAACACATCTATTTAGCGGTGGACAATACATACATGGGGCCGCTGTGGCAACATCCCTTAAAACATGGTGCTGATTTGGTGTTATACTCGGCTACCAAATATATCGGTGGCCACAGTGATGTCATTGCAGGAGCTGTTTTAGGCAGTTCTGAGGTAATAAAAAGGGTTAAAACATTGCGTACCTTTTTAGGAAACATGGCCGGACCTTGGACAGGCTGGCTACTCATGCGTAGCTTGGAAACCCTTAAAATTCGTATGACAGAGCAGGCTAAGAACGCAAAGTTGGTTGCCGAGTTTTTACAAGCACATCCTAAAGTAGGTAAGGTTCATTACCTCGGTTTTTTAACTGAGGAGCAAGATCCTGCCAACTACGCCATTTTTCAGAGACAATTAAGTAGCGCAGGCGCTATGATTTCGTTTGAAATAAATGGTGGTGAGAAAGAATCCTTTAGATTCTTGAATGCCCTTAGGTTAATAAAACTCGCTGTTAGCTTGGGAAGCACTGAAAGCTTGGTTGAACATCCATCAACTATGACACATTCGGATGTTACACCTGAGGATAAAATATTGTATGGTATTACAGATAGCTTAGTCAGACTATCCATTGGAGTCGAGCACCATGAAGATCTAATAAAAGATTGTGAAGATGCGCTAGCCGCAGTCTAGGATCTATCGAAAAAATACCCTGTAAGCGATAAGTCCAAGACAAATCAAAAACATGAAAATGCTAATGCGATTGATACCGTGCATCAATCGTAAATTGATGTTCTTGTCTCCTTTTCGAAACAAGGTCGCTGGATTAAGGTAAGATATGAATCGTTTTAAAAACATACTGCGAAGTTGAGAAAAGGAAATCAATCCAATGGCAGATTGTTCTCAGAAAATAGCTTTGCCGCATTTGCATAACCGAAGAAATTGGATTTTAAACTAAAAGCAGATTTTAGCCCAACGGGCGATCAACCTACAGCGATTAAACAATTGACTGATGGTATAAACAGTGGTGAAAAGTACCAGACTTTGCTTGGGGTTACTGGCTCTGGCAAGACCTTTACGATGGCTAATGTTATTCACAACACACAGCGACCTACCCTCATCTTAAGCCACAACAAAACACTTGCAGCTCAGCTATATAGTGAGTTTAAACACTTTTTCCCAGAGAACAGGGTTGAGTATTTTGTAAGTTACTATGATTACTACCAACCCGAGGCTTACATACCTACTTCTGACGTTTATATCGAAAAGGATTTAAGCATCAATAAGGAGATTGAGAAGCTTCGATTAAGCACCACCTCTGCCCTATTGAGTGGACGCAGAGATGTTATTGTTGTCAGTTCAGTCTCGTGTATTTATGGTATGGGTAATCCTGGTGATTTTTATGAAAACATCATCCAGGTCAAAGTCGGCGACAACTTTGGCAGAAACAAACTTTTGCATAGACTGGTTGACTCTTTGTATTCAAGAACGACAGCAAATTTTGAAAGAGGTAACTTCCGCGTCAAAGGTGACATTGTAGACGTTTATTTAGCCTACGATGATATTGCCTTGCGCTTCCATTTTTTTGGTGATGAAGTAGAAGATATTGAGACGATAGATCCAATGAACAATTCTCGGATCGAGCGCCTGAATGAGGTGCGTGTTTTTCCTGCAAACATATTTGTGACCACCAAGGAACGAATGCGTCAATCTCAGATTGAGATTCAAGACGACCTGCAAGAACGACTTGGACAATTTGTTGATGGAGGTCAACCGCTGGAAGCTAAGCGACTTGAGGATCGGGTGAACTACGACCTTGAAATGATGCGAGAGCTTGGGTATTGCACTGGCATTGAAAATTACAGTCGATACTTTGATGGCCGACTTCCCGGAACACGCCCTTTCTGCTTACTCGATTATTTCCCTAATGATTATCTCATGATGATTGACGAGAGTCACGTCACTGTTTCTCAAATTAGCGCCATGTATGGTGGAGATCGCAGTCGAAAGGAGAATTTAGTTGAATATGGTTTTCGATTGCCTGCTGCAATGGATAATCGTCCATTGAAGTTCGAGGAATTTGAAGGTCTCCAAAATCAGGTGATATACGTAAGCGCAACTCCTGCCGATTATGAGCTGCGTAAGTCAGAGGGAATTTTAGCTGAACAAGTCATACGACCAACTGGACTTATTGATCCTAAAATCATCATTAAGCCAACGGGCAATCAGATTGACGATTTATTGGAGCAAATCCGTATCCGAATAGAGAAAAACGAACGGATATTGGTTACCACCTTGACCAAGAGAATGTCTGAAGAACTGTCAAAGTATTTGATTGATCTAAATATCAAGTGCCGCTACATTCATAGTGATGTTGATACGCTAGAGCGTGTGGAAATCCTAAGAGAACTGCGTGTTGGTGATATTGACGTATTGGTTGGAATCAATCTATTACGTGAGGGACTAGATTTACCCGAAGTATCTCTTGTGGCGATTCTAGACGCTGATAAAGAGGGCTTTTTAAGAAGTCATCGATCGCTGACGCAAACCATTGGTCGTGCGGCAAGAAATGTGAATGGTATCGCGATTATGTATGCCGATAGAATCACGGACAGCATGCGGAAAACAATGGACGAGACCACCCGCAGGCGAGCGAAGCAAACGGCTTACAATGAAAAACATGGCATTACTCCTACTGCTATACACAAAGCCATTGACAACAGTTTAAAATACGTTAAGGGCGATCGATTCAAAACAAAAGACGAAGAGAGTGCATTGGGCATTGCCGCAGATCCGATTGTGAAGTACATGACCGTTGACGCCTTAGAAAAGGCGGCCACACGTGCCAAGAAACAAATGGAGAAGGCGTCCAAGGAATTGGATTTCATGCTTGCTGCAGAATTACGAGATGAGTATTTCGCCTTGAAAGAGAAGATTACGGAGAAGAAGAAGGAGAAATAAGCCTCTATCAACGGGCGTATAGAGTTAGATTGAATCTCATTCTGTAAACAACATTCATATTACGCTTCGCCTCAATTCCCCTTCACTCGAGTCCACAAAGCAGAAAGCAATGCTTTTGCATCTTGATTGTCTTTGGGCACTTCCGTGAACGAAACATCGCCAGCTTCATCCACATCTATTCGATACTTAAAGACGAAGTTTTGTGCGTTTGGTGTCAAACTCAATAGACCGAAGCGCAGGTCATTAAAATAGAGCTGCCCATCCACCTGGTTCACTATGTACCATCCTTTTGATATAGAAATCATTTGCTGAACACGCTCGTTTTCAATTACGTCATCCAATAACTCGTGGTTCTTTAGATAGGTCTCGAAGATGATTTCTTGTGAATCAAAAAACGAATAGTTGGCCAACAAGTAAGCCTCTTCAGCATCTACGTTAGCGCTCCAGAGAATGGTGTTGAGTGGTGCGGGTCTGGTGTCTAGCTGGGTGTAGTTGATGTTTTGATCTTTCAAAGCCGTTTCGAATTGCGAATACGCTACCCACTTCAAGAGAAAGGTCAGCGCCAAATAAGAGGAACTAAGCCATAGGCCCCATTTGTTGTAATAAGACCGCTTTTGGGCCGTCCTTTTTTGAAGCAAGGCCAGAATAAGAAAAACCAAAAAAGGCACGGTATAGAGTGGATCGATGACGAATATCGTTTTGAAGGCCAAGCGCAGATCAAAAGGCCAAAACAGTTGTGTACCCCATGTTGTGTGTGCATCTAGCAGAGGATGTGTGATAAAGGCCCAAAAGAATAACCAAGACCAAGCCTTGAAGTCTTTCAAACGCTCATAGCGCGATACGACCCAACCAAACATTGGTGCAAAAACCACAGAAAACAAAATGGAATGCGTGAAACCACGGTGAACGGAAAGGGCCGTAACCGTATCGGTAAATTGACGAGCCAATACATCCAAATCTTGAATGGTACCGGCAATGGCGCCATAGAGCATGGCCTTATTGCCGACCTTCCTACCTAAAACAGTCTCGCCAACGGCTGCGCCTAAAATGATTTGAGTTAAAGAATCCAT
>TARA_B110000046_G_scaffold50333_1_pt1 | contig 10359 bp, 8 predicted proteins | sample TARA_B110000046 | Tara Oceans TARA_B110000046 (sample SAMEA4397157) | marine metagenome | biome: Polar Biome; feature: [DCM] deep chlorophyll maximum layer (ENVO:01000326); material: water (ENVO:00002006), including particulate matter (ENVO:01000060) such as... | depth 40 m
CCTATTGCTGTAGAATTAAATCCACTTGCTGTTGTTTCATATCCCATTGCTGTAGAATACCATCCACTTGCTGTTGTGCTTCTTCCCATTGCTGTAGAATAACTTCCACTTGCTTCTGTGTCATATCCCATTGCTGTAGAAACTTCTCCACTTGCTGTTGAATTAACGGTATGGATAGCATCTGTGGAAGTTCCTTGTTGCCAAAGGTCTTGAGCATTCACATTAAATACGATAGTTAATGCTAAAATTGTAAATATATTTTTCATAATTGGGGGTTTAAATTTTTAACAAATATAAAAAAATCTAAATCATAAAAAAAATCTAAAAAATAAAAAAACCCCTCTAACTTATGAAGTATTAGAGGGGCAAAATTTAAACCTCTGAAAAAAGCAATGCTTTAATCATTTTCAAAATTATTAAAAATTATTTAAAAAAAACCTCTATAGTGTTCCTTTTTAAACATTGCAAATATTTTGTAATTAGTTGAGGTTAGGTTTGCCTATGGGGTTGTGGGGTAAATATCTAAAGTGGATTTATGAATTGATATTTGTATGTCGATTATTTATCATGCGCAGAGCGCATTATAAATCCTAAATCCTCAGCAATTAAATTTCTAAGCTGTTTTTACAACCTTTAATTCTGTTTTTTGTTGTCTCGACTTCTTTTGCTTCTTGCCTAGTTTTTGCCATATTTTAGCAAGTTTAACACTATAATCAATCGGTTCTTTGCCAATGTATGTTAGAAACATTTGTTCTGTCTTATGTGCTGTAATATTCATTAAAATTGGAGTAGGATATAATTCTGTAGCATAATGATTAGAAGCAAAAGAACGTCTGCAAATATGGGATGAGACAAGTTTATATTTAGGATATTCTCCAGACAAATACCTTTTCTTTACCTCATCAAACTTATTGCCTTTTACTATTGTATCTATTTCAGCTATTTTACAAAGTTGTTTAAGATATCTATTAAATAGTACTTTACTGCTATCTAAATTATTAGTGTAGATTGGTGGAAATTCTCCATCTCTTTTATCTAAAATAGCCTTTACTTCAAAATGAATAGGTATTTGAACAAGTTGTTTTGTCTTTTGCTGTGTAAGTACTATAAAATTAAAATCTTGAATGTGTTGAATAAAACTAGTATTCATTCGTAACAAGTCAGAAACCCTTTGACCAGTAAAACATCCTATAATCAACCAGTCTCTAGCTATTTCGTGATTTTCATTTACAAACTTTGTATTCTTAATTTGTTTTAGCTCATCAAGAGATAAAATTACTTTTGGAGCTTCAATAGAAAACCCTAAGAATGATTTAAGCTGACTATGTACTTTATGACCATTTTTCTCTGCATCTAAACAAATACTTTTAACAAATTTTAAATATCGACCTATTGTGTTATCACTTAATTTGTCGACTTCCTTTAGATAATCTATTAAATCTATTCTAAAGTTAAGGTTAACGTCTGTAAGTTTCGTTTTTGTATTAGTATGTTTGTCGAATGCTATAATTTTATTAACTATTGTCTTGTATTTTTTTTCTGTTGCTCTACTAACTCCAATTGATTCTGACTTGTCGCTAGTTTTGTATTTAAGTTTTTTAACAAAGTATTTTCCGTATTCTGCTAAATAATCATTTTGTTTTATCTCAAACTTATTGAAGTGTAAGTCTATTTTTGATTTTAGCCATTCCCCACTTATTTCAGTTCCAATGGAATTAGCAATATTTAGTTGGTCTAATACAAAAGAATCTAAACCTCTTAATTCAGATGCAAGGTTTTTATTCTCTGCTGTTCTTTGTTTAGGGTATCCTTTATCACTCCAATTTTTAGGGTTAATGCTTAGTGATGTTTTTCTCTTAAAGGATTTACCTCTGCCTAATGAAAGCCTTAAATAGATAGGTGCATTAAGTGATTTACTTTGTAGGATGTATTTTATTGTAGCCATAACTTGTCTTTGAATTTTCAAATTTAATCAAATAATAATAATAATCTAGTCAACATCTAGTCAACATTTAGTTAACTTATTTAATACTGATTCAATTTAGTTCAATTGGCTATAAGCATTGTCAATGCTACATTGTGTTGATTTTATTGATAAAATTGAGGTTTTGAAGGGATTGATAAAAGGTTTAAATAGAGCTGTTATAGTCCGATATGCTCCACTTTTTATATCCTCAACTAATTAATAATCAATTGGTTGAGGTTTTTTAAAATCAATAAAACAACAAAATACTTCAATTATAATTAATTCTCCCAGATCACTGTAAGCAAAATTATTTTTATCAAACCATTACATTTGTGAATAAAAATTAGTGTTATATTTGAATAAAAAATGAACAAAATTTATTATTTCCTTTTATTCTTTATTACAATAGAAATAGCTGCCCAATCTATTTCTAAACAAGCAATTTCATCTTTAGGTTCTAATTATTCTAATAGTACAATTAAATTAAGTTATGTATTAGGTGAATTTGTAGTTGGTTCTATGACTGATGATGATGGTAGCTTACAATTAGGGAATGGGTATTACCCATCATTAAATCTAGAAACTCTTAGTGTAAAATCTCCACTCATAGAAATCAAGTTAAAAGTGTTTCCAAATCCAGTTAATGAGTTGCTCTATATTTCTCACCCAACAGAAAATAATTTTGATATTTATCTAACTGATATTACTGGTAAGAAAATATTTAAAGGAGAAGTTCAAAATCAATATCCAATCAATATTAGTCAATATACTAGAGGGATCTATCTTTTGACAATAATGACTGGTGAAATAAAAAAAACAAATACATATAAAATTATAAAACAATGAAAAAGTATATCTCTTTAATTTTGTTACTTGTTGTAATTTTCAGTGTCAATGCACAAGTTCCACAAGGATTTAATTATCAAGCAACAGTAAGGAATTCAAGTGGTGATTTAGTGATAAATCAAAACGTATATTTTAAGTTTAATATTTTACAGGGCTCAGAATCTGCTGACGCTACTTACTCTGAACTACACACACTATTAACTGATGATTTAGGACAAGTCTCTCTTGTGATAGGACAAGAAACCCCAACATCGGGTGTCTTTTCAGAAATTGATTGGACCATAGGGAACTACTATTTGGGGATAGAACTAGACACAGGAAACGGATTTCTGTCTATGGGAACCTCACAACTATTAAGCGTGCCTTATGCTATGTATGCAGAAAAAACCGGAAATGCTACACCTGTAACACCTAATTTAGCAGTCGTACTTGCAGAAAACAACTCTGCCAACAACCAACAAATAAAAGACCTGCAAGATCCTACAGAGGCTCAGGATGCTGCAACAAAATCCTATATAGATGTAATAATCGCCAACCTTCAAGCTCAAATTGATGACCTTTCAGAGGGGATTGTCTCATGGCCAGATGGAACGGTTATTTGTTCTGGAGATCATACGGAAGTTATTGAGATTGTAAATGGTGCTACGGGGAAAATATGGATGGACAGAAATTTAGGGGCATCCAGAGCCGCACAATCTAGTACTGATGAAGAAGCGTTTGGTGATCTTTATCAATGGGGGCGATCTTCTGACGGACATCAATGCAGAAATTCAGAAACACAATATGGAAGCGTTAACACTGACAATCCTGGGAGCCTTTGGATTATAGCATCGCAACAAGAAGGATCTAATTATTCGTGGAGAATTCCAATAAACCTAAACTTATGGCAAGGTGTTGATGGTATAAATAACCCTTGTCCAAACGGATTTAGACTTCCTACACAAACTGAATTTGAAGAAGAAAAAGGTTCTTGGGGATCAAATAATCAAAATACTGGTGGAGCGTGGAATAATACTCCATTAAAACTTCCTGCTTCTGGACGAAGAGGAGGTAGAAATGCTGGTGAAGGTGCTGGTAATATTCAAAGCGGTAATGCTACATTGTATTGGGTCAGTGGTTGGGATACTGGCCCTGCTATTCGTTCATTTCAGTTGTCTGGGACTAACGCAAATTTCACCCCTACATCAAGTGATTTTGGAGCAGCTGTGAGGTGTATTAAAGATTATTAGATTTTAATACTAAAAAATTATTTAGATAATACCTATAAAATTATGAAAAAGTATATTTTATTAATTTTGTTACTTGTTGTAATTTTTAGTGTCAATGCACAAGCTCCACAAGGGTTTAACTATCAGGCGACAGTAAGAAATTCAAGTGGTGATTTAGTGATGAATCAAAACGTATATTTTAAGTTTAATATTTTACAGGGCTCACAAACAGCAGTTCCTGGTTATGTAGAGATACATTATGTGCCTACAGATGATTTAGGACAAGTAACGCTTGTAATTGGTCAAGGTTCAGCTTCAACAGGAGTATTTGCAGAGATAGATTGGTCTTTAGGAAGCTACTATCTTGGTATTGAGATTGATACAAATACAGGAAATGGCTATATAGCTATGGGTACCACACAGTTTTTTAGCGTACCATATGCTTTATATTCTGAAAGTTCTGGATCTAGTGTAGGGTCTAACTTACCAGATGGTATAAATGATGGAAACATTTTAATATGGGATAGTAGCACTAGTAGTTGGATTGTATCTACTGGCAATAATAATAGCACAAATATAGAAATTATAACAGGAGAAATAAATAATATTACTCCTTTTGGAGCTTCAACGAGTGGTGTAATTACTTCAGATGGAGGTAGTAGTATTACAGCGAAAGGAATTGTCTGGGATACATCACCTGACCCAGGTACTGATTTAAATTCTCAAACCTATGAAGGTACTGGAGCCTCAAGTTTCACAAGTAATTTAACAGGTTTAATTCAGTCTACAAATTACTATTATAGAGCATATGCAACCAATAGTTTAGGGACCTCCTATGGTATAACTTTCACTTTTTTAACTGGTGAAGCTACGTTGCAAGAAAGATTAGATAACGGAGAGACTCCTTATCAAATATATTTAAGTGATAATTCACTTTTAGACGATTTATATGGATTAAACTACCAAGGAGGCTTAATTTTTTATTTGAATATTACCAATGGCACTGGTATGGTATCTGCACCATCCAATCAAGGCTCTGCACAATGGGGATGCTATGGAACTTATATTGCCAATGCATCAAACCCCAATATTGGAGCAGGAAATTATAATACAGATCTCATTCTTGAATTGTGTGATCAAACTGGAATAGCAGCTGAAATATGTGCAAATTTGAATTTAAATGGTTTTGATGATTGGTACTTGCCAAGCAAAGATGAACTTAACTTAATGTATAATAATTTACATCTTTATGGGTTTGGCAACTTTGTAATGGACTTTAATAATCCCATGAATTCATGGTATTGGAGCTCAACAGATGGTGAAAGTAATGGAGAAGCCGCCTGGGTTCAGTCATTTTATGATGAAGGGTATCAAGCAACTTATGATGTTGGAATTAAGACATTTGATAACAATATTAGAGCCGTTAGAGGTTTTTAATATTTAGATTTAATACATCAAGGATTTTTTAAGCGGTCACTAAAATATTAGTCACAGATACCTTCTGTAAATGAAGTTGCTCCGTTAACTATTTCTGCCACACAAGAATTGCTGTAAGTTATTCCATCACAACCGCAAACAGGATCATAGACTTGAATACAAATGGCATCTTCAATAATTAAAGATTCATCTATACAAGTAGGATCAATATCGTCTATATTTGATTCACATTGTATAAATATTAAAAATGAAGCTAAAAACAACAACAGATAAAGGCTTTTGATTTTAATGTTTTTTATTTTAGTTTAAACACTAAAAAATGCGCCAAAGCACCCCTGTTATTGGTATAATTTCATCCTCTATACTTCTGTGTTCCAGAATTCGATTCATAATTCTAAAAAATAATTTTTAAAATATGTATAATTACTTTTCAATATAAATCATATTTTAGCTAGAATAAAGGTAGGTTGAATTACTTAAATGATTTCACCTGCTATTACGATTGTTTTAAAATACTAATATTATAGTTAAGTTTGTAAAAAATCCATTAAAATGAAAAAAATTCTTTTCTTAGTATTTATATTTAACTATAGTTTTCTCTTTTCACAATCATTATCTATGAACCCTCCAGAGAACTATTCTCAAGAACCTTTTGGAGCAGTTGCTATAGGAATTGACAAAAAAGAAATTCTAGCTGTTATTGACCAATTTATGTTGGCAGTAAATACAAAAGACAAAAGTATTTTTGATACAATACTCTACAAAGGAATTAATAGAATTGTTACAAATGTTGCCAAAGACGGCTCGGGATCTTCTGTTGTCATAGACAATGATCAATCTATTTCTTCAAGAATGAATCCAAAAACTTCAGAACAATTTAGAGAACGATACTGGGATGCAAAAGTGATAACAAATGGTGCTATTGCTTCTGTTTGGGCTCCTTATGATTTCTATCTTAACGGTTCTTTTTCACACTGTGGTGTAGATTTATTTTATCTAGTAAAAACAGACAACAAATGGGAAATTGCTCATTTTGGGTATACCAGAAATAAAAATTGCAACTAGTTCTTTATTACAAAAGCATAACTCTAAGAGTAAGAGAGTGTTTTAGGTTCTTTAAAGGATATTTTTGGGTTGTATATTTCTTGTAAAAGGAGTTTTATTTCACTCATGAATTCTTCTAGCTTTTCATCTGTTACGCAATGATTTGGGCTTTTTGCTTTCGATGAAAAATTGATTTTCAAAAGACCTCCTTTTAAATTTTTAAAAGAAATAATTCCTGCTTCTAAAGCGCCATCTGTTTTCAAAGAATTATTCTGAGAATACATATAAGCATACAGTAATATTTGAATTGCTTTGCTATATTTAATAGTCCGTATTTCTTCAAAATTCAGAACTTTTAAATCCGTGGCATTTACTTTTCCAGTTTTGTAATCGATAATTCTTGTGACTCCATCAAACTCATCAATTCTATCTATAATTCCCTTTATTTTAATTGGGAAGTCTATTCCAGGAACAGTGATGATTGTTTCTAACATTAGTTCAGTTCCTAAAATTTTTACTTGATTGCCCTCTTTTAAGGTTTTTTTCTCCATAGAGAGAAACCGTTTTACAAATTGATTCGAAACCTCAAAAGCCAAACGATTTTTACCTGAAGTAATATCACCATTTTTAAAATGTTTGATGAAATATTTTGTAACCAATTTCCTATACTGTTTCAACATTAAATCTATGTGATTTATTGTTAAAAACAGATTGATATAAGGTTTGTATAATTCTTCTAAAGTGTCATGAACAACAGTTCCCATAGTATTGGCAGCGATGGTTTCTTCTACTAGATCTAACTCGCTAATTCTTAAAATTTTCTGTTTGTAAAAGTCAATTGGATTGTATAGGTAATTGGTAATTGCAGAGGGAGAAATCCCTTTTTCTGCTAATTCTTTTAATTTTTCTAAGACTTGTTTGTTTTTATCAACCTCCGTTTGTTCTTTTCGTTCAGTGATCACTTTTGGAGCAATAAATGTTGAGAAAACATCATTTCTTATCATTTCTAACTGAGCTATAAATCTACTTTTTTCTCCATTTCCAAAAGTATCACTTTCGGTATTATATATTAAATAAATATTTTTTGATCTTTGTAACAGACGAAAGAAGTGGTAAGAATAAATAGCATCTTTTTCTCTATAAGTTGGCAACCCAAATTCAACTTTTATATCAAAAGGTATAAATGAATTCTGAGTACTATTTGAAGGGATTATATTTTCATTGACAGATGTTATGATTACATTTTCAAAATCTAACACTCTTGTTTCTAACATTCCCATTAACTGAAGTCCATTTAAAGGCTCTCCTTGAAATGATAGCTTTTCATTGGCTACAATTCTATTATAAAACCGAAAGAGTGTTTTAATATTCTTAAAATAGTTCTTAGCACTATTTAGGTTTCGTAATTGTGTAAATGCATTGTAAAATCGATATAGATATTCTTTTTCTAGAACAGACACATTATCTCTGACGTTCTCTAATAAGTTTAAAATTCTAGAAATGAAGTCATTTACAGAAATAAACGGTTTAAAAATAGCCAAAAGTAACGAACTGTTTTTTTCTTCTAATGGCCTCAAATAGGAAGTAATAGCCGCCAAGTTTATAAAAGAGGCATTCTCTTTAGAAATAATTTCTTGAATAAATAAAAGTACTTCTTGAGCTTCTTCACTAACTAATTGAAAAATAACTGAATTTTTAAAAAATCGAGTTACATCTTTATGATAAAACTCATTTGTTATGCTTTTTTGCAGTCTGTCTTGAGTGATAAACAATTGAAAAATAGCAGAAATTAATTGAGACGTTGGGATGTTTTGTAACGGATAGCCCATGGTAATATTAATACCATCTACGTTTTCTGGAATAGAATTTAAAGCAACAGATAATAAAGATTCATCTCCTAAAACTAAGGCAGTATTTTGATGATTAGAGAAGTTTTTTAATATTTCTCCAGCATATTTTAATTGAGAGATATTCTTTGTTGCTCCAATAATTTCAATATTTTTCTCTGCTAGAAAATGATCACTAATTTGTTTTAATTGATTCTTTTCGTAGTATTTCCATTCCTTTTTATATTTTCTAATAAAACTTCCTGCTGAATGATTGCTCTCAAAAAAAGTACGATCTATATCCCAATAAACTTCTGATTGTCCGTTTTCTAAAAACGCTTTAAATAAAAACTCTTCAGCTTTGTTTAAAGCATTAAATCCAATAAAGAAGAATTTTTTGTGAGGATGCTTATTTATAAATGTAGCAGCTTTTTTTGTTGCCTCTCTGTATATTAATCCCTGATACCCTATTCCTTTATCTAATAAAAACGAGTAGAATTTAGTATAATAGACTCCTAGACGTTCCATGAAGATAAGATGATCTTTCATGAGTTTAGTTTCTTTAAACTCACCTTTTACAGACCATTTTTTTAACCGTTGAATATCTCTTAGATAAGTAAAAATTGACTGAGAGTTGATAAGGTATTGATCAATTTCATTAAAGTCCTGAAGGACCACAAAAGCCCAAGAAGAAAAAACATCAAAAGAATCTGGATGCTCTTCTACTTCACAATAAATAGTATAAAAATGAAACAATAACTGTATGGCATCAGCTTTTGATATCCCAGAAATTTTTCCAATAAAAGTTTCAATGGTTAAAATTTCTGGTAAAAAACCCGAAGGCATTTTATTTTTGAATGAATCTTTTACAAAAACACCGGCTCTTTGTGACGGCAACACAAAAACACAATCTTCAAATGAAGAGTGTGTTACTAGAATATCGTCAATAGTTTCGGAAATAAAAGTTTGCATCAAATAAAGTACTTTGTGTAAACAATGTACAAAATACTATTGCTAACTTTATAGTATTATTTAAAAATAAATCCCATGCAAAATGAATTAAATATTGTTGCAATTCAAGCCGATCTAACCTGGGAAAATCCTACAGCAAACTTGTTGTCTTTTGAACAAAAAATTGCCTTGTTAGACTCAGATACTGATCTAATAGTATTGCCTGAAATGTTTTCAACCGGTTTTACCATGCAACCAAGTTCTGTTGCCCAAACAATGAATGGCCCTACCGTTCTTTGGATGATAGCTATTGCAAAAACAAATAATATGGCAATTCTAGGAAGTATTGTGGTACAACAAAATCATCAGTACTTTAATAGAGCTGTTTTTGTTCACCCTAACGGAGATATTGAAACTTATGACAAAAGACATTTGTTTAGTTTGGCAGGAGAAGACACACTATATTCCTCTGGGATTTATCGGTTACTAGTAAACTTTAAAGGGTGGAGAATTTGTCCATTGATTTGTTATGATCTTCGTTTTCCAGTATGGACCAGAAATTCTAATGAATATGATTTATTAGTGTTTATGGCTAACTGGCCAACACCTAGAATTGATGCTTGGGATTCCTTATTAAAAGCTAGAGCAATTGAAAATATGAGTTATTGTATTGGTGTCAATAGAGTAGGAGAAGATGCAAATGGTTACAAATACAATGGTCATACCACTGCTTATGATTTTTTAGGGAAAGAAATTGCAAGTACTAGTGAAGGTAAAGAAGACCTATTACAATGTGTTATTTCTAAGACATTACAAGAAGAAACAAGAAAAAAACTGTCATTTTTAAATGACAAAGATTCATTTAAAATTCAATAAAAACAGCTTTCAAAAAGAAAATTTGAAAGCTGTTTTAGTTATATTGGATTCATCCATTTAAAATGAAATTTTGTATCTGGAATTACAATTCGTTCTGAAATTTTGTACATTCTATCCGGTAACTTTAAAAGATAATCTCTTGCTTTTTCAGCTTCTGCGGTAAGTCCAGTTATTTTTTCTATCTCCCAAGCAGAATTTAATTTCC
>TARA_B110000046_G_scaffold129956_1_pt1 | contig 10352 bp, 26 predicted proteins | sample TARA_B110000046 | Tara Oceans TARA_B110000046 (sample SAMEA4397157) | marine metagenome | biome: Polar Biome; feature: [DCM] deep chlorophyll maximum layer (ENVO:01000326); material: water (ENVO:00002006), including particulate matter (ENVO:01000060) such as... | depth 40 m
CCCGCAATCTCAATAATCATTTAATACTAAATCTTATGAATTATAAAGAAACCAAAGCAATGCTAGAAATGTGTCAAAGAAACTTAAGCTATCACGGTTGTGACTTAGCAGCATTGTATCTTGATCCAGTACTAGATAATTTAGAAATAGCAAAAGAGAAAAACTTAATAAATTAATCACTTAAATAAACACGTATGAAAATTAAAGTAATCAATCCAGAGCAATTCGCTACATGGGGTAATGCCATAGGTATTGTCTTATATAGCAGAGAACAAGACTTATTCGTTAACTTCTTCACAGGAGATATGGAACATAGTCGTGTTAAACGTAAAGAAATAGGTTCTCCTTCGTTAGTAGATTTACTGATAGAATTAGAAGAGAACCCAGAACTTAGATACATAGCAGAACTGAAAGGATTTATCTCAGTCACTCAAGAACATACTGTAGATTTTCTAAAGTATGCTAACAGTTATAACTAAACCCACTTAATTATGAAAAAGAAAATCGTATACCTATTACTCCTAGTATTTATAGGAGCACCAATGTTACAATCATGTGGATCATCACGTGGTTGTAAGAAGATGAGAAAGTATCGTAAATACTCTCATCAACCAGTTGAATCATTAAACGTTTACCAAGTAAATAAACTGTTATGTTAAACTCTATCAAAATATTCCTGCTTGCTATACTTATAGTAAGTTGTGAGCAGGAGCCTTTTGAAACAGAGGTACAAACAAACCCAGATTTATATAAGTTATTTTCTCAAGTATATGCACCAACAAACGGTGATACTAAGTATCTCTATCTTTTGTATAAAACAGAAGAAGATAATACAACCGCAGAAGATAAACTTGTAATAGCTTGGTCAAATTTTTTAGTGTATGCTGAGACAGTTAATATGCCAGTAACAGGAGAAGAATTTATGAATTATGCTAGTGAATATTATGATAATGATGCTAACACACTCAACAGTTTTGCTGATGCGTTTGTTATATCAACATTAGAATATGCTACTCAACAATTAAGAATAGATTATCAAGTAGATGATACTTGGAATAAGTTCTTAATACCGTATGACATAAATATATTTATTAATGCTGGAGATGATATTACAATTATAAACTAAATAAACCTTAAAAGATGAAACACTTAATAAAAAAATTTATCAAGATCTTATACGTAATCATTGTACCTATCCTTGCTTTAACAAGCGGGATAATGTACTTTGTTAAATATGGAATAGGTTATACACCTGTTACAATTTGTATATGTATATTAGTATTATTAGCTATCGTAAACGCTGTATTCTTTACAGTGTTCATGGAGAAAGTTATAATACTACCAAAATTTAATATAGCTGCTGCTCCTTGTTTTGGATTTGGCATAGCTTGGGAAAGTAACGGAGAAATACATGTACTATTACCTTTTAGCGTAGTAGAAATCAGATTTAATAAACCACTTTAAAAAATATAATCATGAAAGATATAAAATATAGTAAGAATGTATTAAAACTTCAGCTTATAACATTAGTAATAATGTTATTTGCTTTAGTAGCTAGTGCACAAACAACTTACAAAGGAAAAGAATTAAAGCATGAGTCAATCTCTACTGCATTTACAGTACCAGGTGGCTATGAAAGAAACAATGTAGATGCATACTCTGAATGGTTGATAGCTCACCCATTAAAAGAGAAAGCAGAAGTTAAGTACTACAACGGAGACGTAAAGCATAATAATTTTGTTTATGCTGCAGTATTTGATTATGATATTGGCACAAGAGATTTACATCACTGTGCTGATGCAGCTATATATTTGAGAGCTAGCTATAATTATTCAAACGGATTTATAGATAGACTTAAGTTTACATTTACTAATGGTTATGTTACCACCTATGAAGAATATCTTAAAGGTGCTAACGCAACTCCAGTAAATGCTGGCAGAGATATAATCACTAAATGGGGTAAGAATCGTAAAGATAACTGCAAAACATTTAGAAGATGGTTAGATCTTGTATGGAATTATGCGGGAACATATTCAATAGAAAAGTATGATACAATAGGAGTAAACTATTGGGATATGCAACCAGGTGATGTGTTTGTAACTGGAGGATTTCCAGGACATGCTATCACTGTAGTTGATATGGCAATAAATAAAGCAGGACATAAAATATTTATGTTAGCTCAAAGTTATATGCCTGCTCAAGAACAACATATATTATTAAATCCAGTAACTTTAGATGTTTGGTATTCTATGGATGATATGAATTATATCAATACACCAGAATTCGTATTTGAACCATCAGATTTACGTAGATTTATATTATAAAACGTCACGTGTGACGTACTAACAGTACCAGTATATATATACTATATAATAACACTAGTACTGTAGGTTCAAAACTATTAAAATGGTTAAGTGGACCATCAATTAAACAGAAACCCTTTCTTTTTTCATACATGTTAGAAAGGGACTGTTTAATTATTATTAATCTAATTTAAATATTATGTCAAAAACATTGCAAATAAAAAAAACAACGTTAGAGAAAATAGTAAGATCTTTATTTACTATTAATTCTGTAAGCATACAATCAAACTTTGATCATATTAAAAATCTAATATTTCGTGAGATGAGTGATAATACCCTAGAAAAGGTAGCAGAGCTTATGTTAACGGATGAACCATATGAGTTAGTATATCCAGGTGACTATGTAAAAATTAAACCACCTTCTTATCATGCAGGTTCAGATTATGAGAAAGATATCTTAAATGATATGAAACTTTATCCTGGAGAAGATATGGTTTATGCTATAGTGCAAGGTGATAACAATTGGTCATCATCTGCAGAGTATAATCCGTTATATTCAAGCTTAAAGATAAAATATGTCTATCATGATAAAGAAAGAAACATAGTATATAAAGAAGATACAGTGAGTCCTTTTGATTTATTTAAACTAAATAAACATGATTCATTATATTTACAACAAGCAATTAATATAATCAATAAACCCGTAGAAGATGCCCAAATTATCACAAGAACTGATCAGATCACATTATAATTCATGGAAAAACAAAGACTCAATCAAAACAAGCTTTGGTTATACAATGAATGAAATGTATAAATTGAATGATATTGATTTAGCAAGTGAAAAAGATGATAATATGGCACTACTAAGATTATTAAAAGATCATGTATACACAAAAAAATAGATTTGGAATAGTAAGCCGTGAGGTAATAACTGATCCTAATTTATCCATTGGTGCTAAATCATTGTATAGTGTGTTATCTTGTTATGCAAATAAACAAAGAACATGCTTTCCTTCTATCAGTACATTAGCTGATGACCTTGGCTCAAGTCAATCAAGCATAGATAGATGGATAAAAGAGCTAAAAGAATACAAATATATAGAAAGAATAGGCAGAAAGTTAACACTTAAGTGAAGCGTTAGCTATATGTATGCTTTTTATTTTGTAAACTGAACTTAATTTATGTTATGATATGTGAGTCAAAAGAAGTAATATTATTATCTTTATAGAATATAAATAAAAAATGATAATCCAACTTCCAAATGGACGCATAGTAGAATGCTCGTTAGAGCAGTACTTATCTTTATCAGATGAGGAATATAAAGACCTTAATGGTCTTAGTTCAGCATATACTAAAGAAGTGGGTAATCCTTTTTACAGCAGCTTTGTTAAATCACTACCTCCTGAGATACAGGAAGAATTCATTCATGAGAATGAACCGGACTTAGATGAAATTAGCGCTTTTGAAAAACTGGATGACCCGTATTTTCACTCAGATGACGTCTAGTCATCAAACATTTATTTATTAATTATTTAAATCTTATTAAAAATGCAAAACAAAGTCAACATTGTGGCTGATGATATGGGAAATATCATCCGTCAATCAAGTAACAACGCAGAATTTGGTCACATCAGACTAGAACAACAAACAGTAACATTTGGAAACACTGGATGGGTAAAGAGTTCAAACAGAACTACATTACTACACGGTAAAATGGATGATTTACAAAGTCTAAACCTTAATGAGTCAACACCATTAAATGGTAAGATTATTGTAAAAGAGTCTGTAACACCATTTAGTAACAATGATCCAGATAGAGATCTTAAAATAGCTGGTGAAACAGGTATCATATGTTCTGTAGATGATCAACCTATTTATAGGAAAACATTCTTTGTAGCTGATATAACAGCTCAGGATGTACTTATAGCTCATACAAATGGAGATGCTATACGTGAAGCTAACGGCTTAACAAGTAATGCTGTTAAAACTACTGTAACACCAGCAGAAGCATTTGGATTAGATAGTCCTGTTGATGAACAAGCTGATGTAGTTGAAGAAGAAGTAGAAGATGAAGTGACAAGTGAAGTTGAAGAAGAAGTTCTTGTAGAAGAAGAATCTTTTGAACTATAGATAAAATAGTTTTCTGAAAATGAAAGAGGGTAGTGTTTGATTTATCATTCGCTACCCTTGGACATTTATTATATTTCACTTAATCACTAAAAAAACACGTATGTTAACATCAGAACAAATATCTAAACTAAATCTCAATGAAAATCAACTAAAATTAAGTAAACGCCTAGAACGTTATCAATATTTAGGGATATTAACAGAGTATCAGTTACATCCACCATCAATAATAAATACATTTCAGTATAATAAACTTAATCCTTATCAACATTTTTTATTTAAACGTGTACTCCATGGCCTTAAGGTCTATAAACCTGAAGAAGTTACTAAACTTCATTGGGATAAGAAGAGACGCATAACTAAAGTATGGAGAAGAGGACAAAGAGAGATAAATGCTTGGAAACAAACACTTTGTAATAAGCAAGCAAATGCCTATCTTAGTAAAACTTTTAAAAGTTCACCTTTAGCACAGTATATAGCAAATATACCTGCAGATGAAACATTGGATGATTATCAAAATACATTCACATTCAAACAGCTAGGGATAAACTATGAAGATGTGGTAATAAAATTTCTATCAATAGGTCTATTACCTAAAAATTATTTTACTTTGAAACCAAATGAGCATCAAAAAAGTATCCAATAAGATGGCCAAATTAAACACTGCCTATTCTAAACAGCGTAGGCAGTATTTATCAGATCATAACATCTGTCATGCAAAGATCCATAAGTGTTCTATACATGCTACAGATGTACATCATAAGAAAGGACGTGGAGAATTTCATTTAGATGAATCTACCTGGTTACCAGTATGTAGAAATTGTCATATGTGGATAGAAACACATCCAATAGAATCTTATGAGTTAGGATTTTCACAATCAAGAAACAATAAATTATGAACAGAAAAAGAAAACATATCAGATTTGTTACAAGATATCTATATCATTTAAAATATGAAACACTAAATAGAACATTTAAAGCTTCTAGTACAGACTTTAAAAGTAAAAGAGACATTAAAAAACTAAAAAATAATACACTGCTTATACAAAAGTATCAACGCAGGTTATTTTTATTAAAATTTTAGTTATGAATGACTGGGAAAAAGAAAGACTAATTAAATTAATCACCTATACAGGTATATTACTCATCACAACATTATTATGGTACAACATATGGAAGTTAGTAACAGGAACATAGTTCAAGCAGATGCGTTAGCAATTGCTTTGAAAAATAAAAGATGTGGATTAGGTATATCTATGGGTGTTGGTAAAACACGTATAGCTATAGAGCATTTACAAAGACATTTTAATCCTTTTATAAAAGCATTAGTAGTTATACCAAAGAAATCTGTTATGAAGTCCTGGTTTGATGAGCTTGATAAAATGAATAGTAGTGTTTTAGAAAATCATATAACGTTTACAACATACTTATCACTTAATAAACACAATCCAAATGAGTATGATGTAGTGTATTTAGATGAATGTCATTCACTATTACCAAATCATGAAAATTTTTTAAGTAATTACACGGGGAAAATATTAGGCCTTACAGGTACACCTCCAAAAAACAAAACATCAGAGAAAGGTATGCTAGTTCAAAAGTATTGTCCTATCAAATATGTATTTACTGTGGATGATGCAACTGACTCAAACATATTAAATGATTATAAGATAGTAATACATGAATTAGAATTATCAAAGCTTCCTACATTAAAGAAGAAGAATAAGAAAGGTGGTGTATGGTATACCACAGAGAAAAAGGATTATGACTATGTAACGTCTAGATTAGCACAATCTCAAACGCCAAAACAAATCCAATTTGGTAGAATAATGCGTATGAGAGCGTTAATGGATTATACAAGTAAAGAGAGCTATGTAAATAGTATATTAAAAAACATTAATGCTAAATGCATTGTGTTTGCTAATACACAGAAACAAGCAGACAGAATATGTAAACATAGTTATCATTCTAAAAACTCTAAATCTGATGAGAATCTTGAATTATTTTCTGATGGAAGAATAGAAAGGTTATCCTGTGTGTTACAGTTATCAGAAGGTGTTACAATACCTAAGCTTAAAGCAGGTGTTATTATGCATGCATATGGTAATGAAAGAAAGACAGCACAACGTATTGGTAGATTATTAAGATTAAATCCTACTGAGACAGCTACATGTCATATACTTATGTATAAAGATACACAAGATGAAAAATGGGTAGAAGATGCTATAAAAGGTTTTGATCCGTTAAAAATTAAATATTTTAATCCTCTTAGTAGATAATGTGTAAACCAATCATTAAATGTAGTAGATGTGAAAAAACCTTTTGTAGTGGATTTGACTATAGAATGCATTTTGATCAGCATTTAAATGAATGGTATACATCAGAAGATAAAAAACAATACATTAAAAAAACAACACAATGGGAAAAATGAAAGAATTATTTATGGAAAGCCAGCAAGAACAAGAAGCAGACAATACATTTTATAAAGGTGTACATGATTCTATGATTCATAGTTTAGCACGTCAATCATGTGAAGAGTTTATACCAACAGAAGATACACTATGTCCAAATTGTTTTGGTGGTGAATCTTTACACCGTAATAAAACTGAGGCAAAATGTGTTAGTTGTGGACAAGAATTTATATACATAGAAAATAACGTTTTAAGATACAAATAATGGGAAAAGGAATAAACATAGTACCAATGACTTTATTTGGTAATGAAATAGAAGTAGAATATTATTACTATCCGGGAGAAGCGGAAGTACATACAGAACCTAATGGAGATCCAGGAACACCTGGCTCACCAGCATCAGCAGAAATGGTTCATATATGGTGTGAATTAACTAATGATCAAGGATCTACAAGCATAGTAGATATATTAGATTTAATTAACCCAACATATTTATCAGATGAAATAATAGAAAAATATCATGACTGAAGCACAAATAAAAATAATTAATGGAAAAACATATAAATTTCAAGATGGTAAATGGATTAATGAAAGATCTAGAGTAGAATTAGATCCTCATGACCCAGATTACCGTATAATATGGAATATAAAATCAATATAATATGAAAAAGAAAAAAAATAGACAGTACAGATCAAGACAAGGCAGATCAGATGATCAATATGCAACTTCAATGGCAATTTTTGCTGCAGCAGTTGTTGGACTTGCGTTGATATTAATTGTAGCTATCATACTATGAAGGATAATTTATACATAAAAGCATCAGTTAAAGATGGGCAACTACACTTTCCTATTAAAGCAATGGGAACTAAGTATAGAAAGTTCTTTGAACAACTTGAAGATGATTCTAGACTAGAAATTTTTGTTGGTGTAAGTGGTGATAAGGGTAGTAACCCACAGTTAGCACGTATACATGCAATGATTAGAGAAATAGCACAGGAAATTGGTTACACCTTTGAAGAAGCCAAAATACAAGTAAAAAGATCTGCAGGATTATGTTTTGTAAGAGATAAACAAGAGTATTGTAAATCTTTTGCTGACTGTGATAAAGATGAATTAAATTTAGCTATACAATCATGTATAGAAATAGGAGACTTTAATGGTATGCAATTAAGATAATTATTTAACTATCCTCATTTTAGATTCTATCTCTTTAAGTTTTTCTGCAACATCTTTACCATCAAAAGCATCTTTAGCTAAAGCTTGCATTTCTTCTTTGGTAGCTGAAGTTTCAGTTTTAATTTCTAAACCTTGTTTTTGTGCTTTATATTTTAAAGACTGCGTCAATGAAAATAAAACATATAAATCAGCTTCCCATTTACTAATTACAGGTAAATCAGCTTCATCTTCAGGAATACCATCTTTAGATTTTTGAGCTATAATATCAAATTTTTTAAATGTTTCACCTATTGTATCTACTTTATCATCAGCCATGATTAGATTAGAAACAATATTTTGTAAAGCAGGAATATAAGATGCAGATAATTCAATATCTTTAATTACAGATTTAGTATCGTAAGTTACATAAGTTTGTAATTCTTTTTTTTCTTCAGACATAATAATTAATTTAAAAAGTAAATATACTAATAATATAATAAAAAAATGGAAATTGACATAAATAATTTAAGAGATCAACTCAATGAAAAATTAGAACCTACTGGGTGGAAACGTGTATTAGCACCATATATAAATGGTTTAAGCTTTGATCACATTATGAATACATTATTAGATAATGTAAATAATGGAAGAAGGTTTACACCAATGTTTAAAGATACATTTAATGCTTTTATAGAATGTCCATATAAAGAAACAAAAGTAGTTATAGTAGGACAAGATCCATATCCTCAGCTTGGAGTTGCTGATGGAATAGCATTTAGCTGTAGTAAAAAAGATAAAGCAGAAAAGTCTTTACAATATATTAATAAAGCTATAGACACAGAACATACTGATTTAAGATGTTGGTCTAATCAAGGCGTATTATTAATTAATACAGCGCTTACCGTAGAGGTAAATAAAATAGGTTCTCATTATGGTATATGGAAATCATTTACAGAATATCTATTTGAGACACTTAATAGACACAATAAAGATTTAGTATTTATATTAATGGGTAAGAAAGCTGAAGAGTGGGCACCATTATTATCTAATATGAAAATATTTAAGGTAGCACATCCTGCATCAGCCGCATATAGAGGTGGTGAATGGGATTGTAAAGACGTGTTTAATAAAGTAAATTTAGAGTTAGAAAAACAAGATAAAATTTGTATAGAATGGTAATAATAGTTACATTTGTGTAACTGAAATTTAATTTAAATGACTGAAAGCCAACTAGTTGAACAAAAACAAGATATAAAGGTATTTAAAGAAAGATTTTTAAATAGATATGGAATTAAAGTTCATATTTTCCTTCCTAATGCTCCTCAAGATAAGATAGCATTAGATACTGTACATTTATGTACATTAGCCGCACTTTATAGTGAATACCCAGAATTTTCTCATATAGTTTCTTTATTAGAAAGAGTTAGAAAAAGAGAATTTATGATATATACACAAACATTTAGTTACGTATGTCATTTAATGGGTTATAGTAAAACTAGAATAGGAATATATCTAGGAAGAACTCATGCTACAATAATAAACTCATGTAGAAGAGTAGAGAATGGTTTAGAAACAAATGATAAGCTTACATTAGATACATATAACAAATTAGTAAATGAAATAGAAAATTATGTGGGAAATGTTCCAGAAAATATTAAATGCAAAAGTGACACCAAACCAGCTCCAGATACTATTTGGGATCAAGCTAGGCGTCTCCTTGCCATACATAACTAAACAAGATACTTATGATTTAGTTCATGCAGGTTATCTTGATAAAATAGATAGTAGATATCAATTGACAAAAGAAGCTAAACTTCTTATAATTAAAATGGATAACTATTTTATAAAAGCAAAGAAGAAAACTGATATTCAATTAATGGGTAAAAACTTCTTGGACATGATTAATAATTATAGACTTGTATTTCCTGCTAAAAAATTACCAAGTGGTAAACCAGCAAGAAATAACGTTAAAGCGTTAGGAGAAGCATTTAGATGGTTCTTTGATACATATGATCATGATTGGGCTATTATACATAAAGCTACTAAGATGTACGTAAATGAGTACAGGGATGCAGATTATATGTATATGCAAACCAGTCAATATTTTATCTGTAAACAAGATAAACATAGAGTAAAGCATTCTACACTGGCAGATTATTGTGATATGATTCTAGAAGGAGTTAGCACAGAAGATGAACATTTTAAAGAAAACGTAGTATGACACCTGATCAAATAACAGAAGTATTAAATAAATTAAACCTTGTACTTGAAGATTTTCAAATGCTAAGAGATGGGACATGGGTTCCAGATAAACATTCATGTAATGACAGCATTGATAATATAGAAAGTATTAT
>TARA_B110000046_G_scaffold20772_1_pt1 | contig 10349 bp, 9 predicted proteins | sample TARA_B110000046 | Tara Oceans TARA_B110000046 (sample SAMEA4397157) | marine metagenome | biome: Polar Biome; feature: [DCM] deep chlorophyll maximum layer (ENVO:01000326); material: water (ENVO:00002006), including particulate matter (ENVO:01000060) such as... | depth 40 m
CCTGATTGATAAGCAAGCGGGTTAACGGGCTTACTAAACACCAGCTCATCCATTTTGGTCTCGCTGTTGCGAATCGCTGAGCTTGCAACAAAGTTAACCACTAAAAACATAGCAAGCGTACAAAAGGTAACCGTTAAAACCATAATGGTATAAGGCGAGTTCATATGAACATTAGCCCCACCTAACGGAAACTTACTACTGGAGCTTATAAAAAACGCCATAAAAAAGAATATTAATGAGGTCACATAAAACGAAGGCTGACGCATAAAATAGCGCAGCTCAAACGCTAGCATATTAAAAAACATAGCGCCCCCTTATGCTACTTGGCTGTTACGATGATTAAGCAACGTAGAAAAATACACATCTTCTAGGTTTGGACTGCTGAGCTCAAAACCTTCAGGGGCTTCATTGGCTAATACATGTAATATGGTTTGCCCAGCAAATAAGCGTTTTGAAATAACAGGCAGCTGCGGTTCAAGCTCTAGCGCTTCTTCTTGGCTCATGGCTTTGCGCCAAATTTGGCCTTGGAGTTTATCGGTAAGGGCAATTGGATTGCCCTCTAATAGTATTTTACCGCCTGCCAGCACCGCCATGTTTGGGCAAAGCTCTGCTACATCTTCAACAATGTGGGTCGATAATATAACGACTTTTTGCTCGCCTAAGCTTACTAACAAGTTATGAAAGCGATTTCGCTCTTCAGGATCTAGCCCTGCGGTAGGTTCATCAACGATAAGTAAGTCGGGGTCGCCTAGTAAGGCTTGTGCAATACCAAAACGCTGGCGCATACCGCCCGAAAAGCCACTTACCGCTTTTGAGCGATGTTGATATAAATTAGTATGTGCAAGTAATCCTTCAACCGACTCTTTACGCTCTGCTTTATTATGAATTCCCTTTAAAACAGCCATATGGTCCAGTAAGTCGTAAGCACTAACACGCGGGTACACACCAAAATCTTGCGGTAGATAACCCAAACGTTGGCGCAGAGCCTGTGGGTCTTTAAAAACATCAATACCATCAAAAGTGATTGAACCCGAATCAGCCGACTGCAGTGTTGCAATGGTACGCATTAGCGATGATTTACCTGCGCCATTTGGCCCAAGTAATCCAAACATCCCTTTGCCGATAGATAAATCAACACCTTGTAGTGCATGTACGCCATTATCGTAGGTTTTAGATAACCCTGTTATTGATAGCATTTTTACTTCCTTGAATATGAGTAATTATTTTTATAATGTTTTATACCACAAGGAAAATAGGAACATAAGTTACTTGCTGGTTAAATTTGTAACAACAAATAAACATAATTTAAACTCATAACACTTGCCTGCACTGTATTCACTCGGTATAAAAACCACATATACTTTTTATAAGAAACGAAAAGCCATGCAAGATCACCAAAGCCAGCCGTTAAATGACTTTATAGAATATCCACATGAAGAAATGCTAAATCGTGCTAACGAGTTTTTACAAACCAGCCAACGCCGCCATAGCATTCGCAGCTTTAGCGATCGCCCAGTACCAAAAAATATTATTGAAGCATGTATAAAAGCAGCTGGCACAGCACCAAGTGGAGCGAATCATCAGCCTTGGCATTTTGTGGCTATAAACAGTAGCGATGTAAAAAAACAAATAAGAGAAGCCGCAGAAAAATTAGAGCGTTCTTTTTACGAAGGCAGAGCAGGTGAAGAATGGTTAGATGCGCTAAAACCGTTAGGTACCGACGCCAATAAACCTTATTTAGAGCATGCACCTTGGCTTATAGCTGTATTTAGTCAAAAAAAGGGCGGCGTAAGCAGCGATGATAAAAATACGAATTATTATGTGCATGAGTCTGTTGGCTTAGCTACCGGCTTTTTAATTCAAGCTTTGCACCGCAGTGGTTTGGCAACCCTTACTCATACTCCAAAGCCAATGAGTTTTTTAACCGACATATGTAATCGCGATAAAGATAACGAACGCCCTTACATGCTACTTATTGCAGGCTACCCAAGCGATGATGCCACAGTACCTGCCCATGCACTTGATAAAAAATCGCTTAATGAAATTGCGACCTTTATTTAAAACACATTATTTAGCTGTACTTTGCTTGCAAAACCACTCGTAAAGTAACGTAATAATCGACTCAACTTTTGGGTCGATCAGCGAATAATAAATAGTGTGCCCATCACGGCGAGTTGCTACTAGCTGCGCTTTACGTAAACTCGCCAAATGCTGAGACAAAGCAGACTGCGCCAACGGAACATTTTGATTTAACTCACCTACACTTTGTTCACCTTGTAATAAACTGCATAAAATCATTAAACGGTTTTTATTTGCCATTAATTTTAAAAACTGCTCTGCCTGCTGGGCGTTTTCTGCAAGTTGTTCAATATTCATTGTGATACTTAATTATTTTGCGTGTTTTAATTATAGACTTTTACATTAGCAAGTTCTAATATAATTAACATTAGACCTTACTAATATTAATGTCATTCGCTTTAATTAGGGACTATGTTGTTACAATTTCAGTACTGCTAAGCTACTTTGTTGATAGTAACTTTCAATTTTTAACGTTATTTATTGGTATTAACTTAGTGCAATCCGCCTACACTAAATGATGCCCATTAATGACTTTTTTGCGCAAAAGAGGATTTACAAACTAATGCTTACTTCAATTCCTGATTTACTAAAAATTATCACACCTAACCAACGCCGTATTGATGCAGCGCAAGCAAAGCAAGAGCTAGAACAAAATAAAGGTTTACTTATTGATGTACGCGAACCCGCTGAGCATGCCAATGTAGCTGCGGTAGGGGCAATAAATATTCCACGCGGATTACTCGAAATGAAGCTAATGGAAATAGAAAAAGACGCTGCACGCCCTATTTACTTACATTGTGCCAGCGGTGCCCGCGCCACCTTAGGTGCAGAAGCGCTAACCCGCGTAGGCTACGAAAACGTTACCGTTATTACGTGTAATGCAACGCAAGTAAGTGAAGTTTTTTAATTGCTTCACAAAAAAGTAACCTAAATTGCCTACACTTTGCTTTTTACATTTTACAGGTACAAAGCAATGGCATTTACACGGAGAAGTTTTTTAAAAGCATCGGCAGCAGGATTTGGCGCTGCCGTATTATCACTTGGTTTAACAGGTTGTCGTTTTGACGATGATGACGACACACCCGTTAGCTTTGACCACGGCGTTGCCAGCGGCGACCCGCTAAGCGATAGGTTAATTATTTGGACCCGTGTAACCCCACTCGATGTAACAACTAAATCGTTAAAAGTACAATGGCAAGCCGCCACCGACCAAAGCTTTACAAATATTGTTCACGATGGTGAAACACATATCAGTGATACCACCGACTTTACTCTTAAAGTTGATTTACAAGGGCTTGATGCCAACACCGTTTATTACTATCGCTTTAATGCACACGGAAAAACCTCCCCTATCGGACAAGGTAAAACGCTTCCTGTCGGTGCGGTTGATCAGGTGAAATTAGCCGTTGTATCGTGCGCAAATTATCCTGCCGGGTATTTTCATGTGTATGGCGAAATTGCTAAGCAAAGCGATTTAGATGCGGTACTGCACTTAGGTGATTACATATACGAATACAGCAATACGGGTTATGCAACCGAAGACGCCGCGCAGTTAGACCGACTGCTACCATTAGATAATAGCAGCGAAATTATCGCACTGACCGATTATAGAAAACGCTATGCAAATTATCGCCTCGATGCCGATTTACAAGCAGCCCATAGCCACTGTGCATTTATAACAGTGTGGGACGACCACGAAATCACCAACGACACATGGCGCGAAGGCGCAGAAAACCATAACGAAGGTGAAGGCGAATTTAGCCAACGAAAACTCAATGCACTACAAGCCTACTTTGAGTGGATGCCAATTCGTAATGTAGCCGACAAAGAACGTATTTACCGACGCTTTGAATTTGGTAATTTAGTCTCTTTATACATGCTAGATACCCGTGTATTAGCGCGTGATGAGCAGCTTAATTATAGTGATTTTGACCTTACCTCCCCTGCAGGGCAAAGCGCATTTGCTGCAGCAATAGGTGCAACTGACCGTGCATTATTAGGCAGCGAACAACTTACCTGGCTTAGCGATGCCATCACGACCTCAAGCACACAGTGGCAAGTGCTAGGGCAACAAATGCTAATGACAAAAATGCACTTACCAGTAGAGGTCATGTTACTACTTGCTAGCTTACAAAGTGCACAGGCAAACGGAGGCGTTCCAAGTGAATTGCTCGCACAGGCCAATGTATTATTTGCAGAGCTGGCGCAAATTAAAGGCCGTGTATTAGCGGGCGACCCAAGTGTAACCGAGGCAGAGCTTGCCCGTGTTCAAACCACCATACCGTATAACCTTGATGCGTGGGATGGCTACGCCTACGAGCGAGAAGTATTATTAGGCACCGCTATTGCAGCACAAAAAAACTTAGTAGTTTTAGCCGGAGATACTCATAACGGCTGGGCTGGACAGCTTAAAACTGATGCCAGTAACCCTATTGCAGCCTCACAAAATGCTGGGGTGGAATTTGCAACGGCATCGGTTTCATCACCAGGGCTTGAAGAATATTTAGCGCTAAACACACAAGATGCGCAAACCGTAGCGCAAATAGAGCAAGTAATTGCCTTATTAGTTGATGACCTTGCTTATAATAATTTAGTGGAGCGCGGCTATTTAACCGTTACATTTACACCTGCAAAAGCCAGTGCTAAGTGGAATTATATAAGTACAATTAAAGCGCGCGAATATCAGGTTGTTGAAAGCCGTACCAAAGAGCTAAGCATGCTGGCAGGTCAGGCTCAATTACAAAACGCTTAACGCTTCGCCTCTAAAGCTGCCAAACGCGTATCTATGCGCTCTACTACCTCAACTAAGCGAGCAAGTAATGCTTGGTTGAGGTGTTCTTCAGCAAGCTCCTGTGTTTTAGGGGCTTGCGCAGCTAAGTTATCTTTTTGCTCAAGTATGGCTTCTCTAAACTCACTTGCATTTTCAACACCAAGTAATGACACCAATGCACCATGACCCGACTGCCCTGCAGTTTCAAAGCTTAAGCGGTATAACCCAAAAAAGCGCATAAGCGGCCCTTGGTTCAGCCCCACATCGGTTATTTTTTCAAGTGGTATAGATTTTTCTTCTTTAAATAAAATGCCGCGTTTAACAACCAGCTTTTGCGTAAGTAATTGCGCCGACATAGCGGCCAAAATTTTACCTGCCACCAGCCATACAACAAATAACACCAAAGGTATAAGTGGAATGGTCACTAGTGCAACGGCACTAAAAAAGCATGCCATGGTCATCCAGTATTGCTTCACTTTGGGATCAAAGCTGGCACTTTTTAAAATAGAGTTGCTCATTGGTTTATCCTTAATCTACTTAAACACGGCGCTTTACTGCTAGTAAAATACACTGCTTGTTTAAGTTACGTGATCAATTACTTCAATGCAATTTAACGAGGTTGTTAAGCAATGATAACGCTTAGTTAATACGCCCATTATTTTAATTTATAGGGTTGTTTAACCTAATTGTGTGCTTTATATTCTGGCAACAGCTTTATAGACGTCTAAACATCCAAAGTGAAATTATCTCATACAAAGGGAACATAATGACAACTCATACTCTAACTTTACTCGATGGCGGCATGAGCAGAGAGCTCACTCGTATTGGTGCGCCATTTCAGCAACCTGAGTGGTCAGCATTGGCAGTAATAGAAGCCCCTGACAAAGTAACGCAGGCTCATAGTAACTTTATACAAAGTGGTGCCACTGTTATTACCACAAATAGCTATGCATTAGTGCCTTTTCATATTGGCGAAGAACGCTTTAATCAATCTGCTAAATCACTGGCTGAAACCGCCGGACTAGCGGCTAAAAAAGCGGTCGAGCAACACAATAAAGGCACAAAAATAGCGGCAAGTTTACCTCCTATGTTTGGCTCATATCGCCCAGATTTATACCAAGCAGAGCAACTAACACGCATTGCTACGCCTTTAATAGAAGGCCTAGCACCTTATGCCGACCTGTGGTTAATAGAAACCCAAAGCCTCATTCAAGAAGCGCTCGATATTAAAGCACTAATCAGTAAAGTAAGTGATAGTCAAAAACCTGTGTGGGTTGCCTTTACCCTTGACGATGAAAACCCCAACGAGCAAACCACGTTACGCTCGGGCGAGTCGGTGCAAGATGCGGTCACTGCAATGCTAAAAGAAAATGTAAAAGGCATTTTATTTAATTGCTGCCAGCCCGAGGTAATAGAGCAAGCTTTAGTTTTAACCCAAAAGGAATTAAAAACACAAAGAGCAGAGCATGTTCAAGTGGGTGCTTACGCAAATGCATTTGCGCCACAAACTAAAGAAGCCACAGCTAACGAAGGGTTAGATGAGGTTCGCAAAGACTTAACCCCGCTCTCTTACTTGCAATGGGCTAAGCAATGGCAACAACAAGGTGCCAGCATAATTGGTGGCTGCTGCGGTATAGGCCCTGAACACATTGCAACATTAAATCAGCACTTTGCCTCTTTATAACGCTAATTATTAGCTTACATGTAAGTAGTAAAATGAAAGAAAATAAAATTGGATTAGTCGCACTTACCGCGCTGGTATTTAGTGCAATGGTAGGGGCTGGGATATTTAGTCTGCCACAAAATATGGCCGAAGTGGCTGGTGTAAATGCTGTTTTAGTAGGTTGGCTTATCACCGGTGTGGGTATTTTATTGCTTGCAGGGTGTTTTTTACAATTATCACGCGCTAAGCCAGAGCTCGACGGCGGCATTTATATTTATGCTAGAGAAGGCTTTGGCGAACTAGCAGGCTTTTTATCTGCATGGGGCTATTGGCTTTGCGCCACCATTGGGGTGGTGGGTTATTTAGTCGTGGCTTTTGCTGCTTTAGGCGCATTTGTAGATACGCCAACATTCACCCTATTTGGCCAGGGTAATACCCTTATGGCGTTTATTTGCGAATCTATTATTTTATGGGCTGTGCATTTAATTATTGTTAAAGGCATTAAACAGGCCTCTTTCATTAACCTGCTTGGCACTATCGCTAAAGTGATCCCGCTGTTGCTATTTATCGGCTTTGCTTATGCTTATTTTGACCCTAACGTATTTAAGGCAAATCAAAGCCATGTGAGTGTGCAAACAGACTTTATTGATCAAGTAAAAAATACCATGCTTATTACTTTATGGGTATTTACCGGTATTGAAGGGGCTGCTGTGCTCTCTGCTCGTGCCAAAAACCGTAAAGATATTGGCCTAGCCACGGTGATAGGCGTTGTTGCAGCGCTTATTTTATATATTGCTATTACCATGCTGTCATTTGGGATAATGAACCAAAGCACTATTGCCCAACTTAGTAACCCTTCAATGGCGGGCATTATGGCCATGATGAGTGGCACTACAGGCAAAGTTATTATAAGTGCGGGGCTTATTGTGTCGGTACTGGCTTCTTACTTAAGTTGGATTATTTACGCCGCCGAAGTGCCTAACAGCGCGGCTAAATACGGCGCATTTCCTAACGTTTTTAAAAAGCAAAATCATAACGGAACCTCTATAGCGTCATTAACTTTAACCAGCCTTACAGTGCAACTTTGCTTAGTGCTTATTTTATTTACTGGCGAGAGTTATAACACCTTAGTGCTTGTATCAACGTCTATGATATTGGTGCCGTACTTTTTAGTTGCCGCCTATATGGTAAAAGTCGCCTTTGCACAAAAGCTCTCGGTACCCATTAAGCTAATGGGGTTAGGCGCAAGTGTGTATGGTTTATGGCTTGTTTATGCTGCGGGGCTAAACACATTAGCGCTTTCACTTATTTTATATATTCCAGGCACGTTATTATTTATGTATAGCCGTAAACAATTTAAATTAAATCAACACGCTTAAAGTATCCATACTCAGGTTTTATCTTTATTAAAAGCCTGAGTATTAACCCACTTACATTCAGATAAACTTTCATACACTCTCTTACAAACGCCAATCAAAAATATAGCTACACTAAAGCCTAATAGCGTTGCGGCACACTTTACTTATCGCAAACAATTTTCACTTTTTACTTAACACCAAGGCTCCTATGAACACTTATATACAAAACTCACTACGGTTATTAGTTGGCACACTTGCACTTGGCAGCATTACTGCTCAAGCTGAGTCGCAGTTTTCTTTAGGGGGCGGTGTCATTTCTACCAGCTCACCTTATGCAGGTACCGACAGTGAAACGCTATTTTTACCTATCATTACTTACGAAGGCGAAAGGCTTAGTTTTAAAGGTTTTTCGCTTGATTATAAATTAGTGGAGCAGCAAGGTTTTAACTGGTCATTAGTTTTAGAGCCAGGAGATAACTTTGATACCTCAGATTCAGACCTTGCAGCCATAAAAGCCTTAGACGATAGAAAGCTATCACTCTACGCTGGCATGCAGGTTAGTTACACTGCAAGCTTTGGTAAAATAAGCGCCAGTGCTACCCATGATGTAATAGGCCACGGCGATGGCGCTAAATTTAAAACCAATTACAGTTACCCTATTAAGTTATCTAAACAACTAATGCTCGTTCCTTCTGTAGGTGTTGAGCTAAATAGCAGTGATGTATCTAACTATTATTATGGTGTAGCACTGGGCGAATCTACCACCTATGCGCCTTACGAACTTGGTTCTACGGTTAACTACAATGCGGGTTTATTTTTAATGTATTACATTAATAAAAACTGGAACGTAAATGCCATGGTTAACTATAAGCAGCTCGATTCTGATATTGAAGACTCACCCATTATTGATACCGATAACACCACGACTGTTATGATGTCGGTTAACTATCGTTTTTAATCCCCCCTTTTGTTAGGTATTAATTAGGCATTAAAAAAGCCGAGCATACAGGGCTATGCTCGGCTTAGGTCTGGGAAAATATAACCGCTACTATTTGTTGATAAGTATGCTCACATTCTCTCTATCTGGGCCTATTACCTTGAAGGAGTAAGTACCTTGTTCGGTAATATTTAGTGCTATATTGGCACCTACGGCTTCAAGTAGTGTTAGTTCATCAATTGCCACTACCGGCGTATCGCCTGCTCCACCGTAATCAACGGTACTCCAATCTTCAGACGCTACTTTAAATTCGTAGTCACCCGCTTCTAACTCTATTGATGTAGAGTAAATTGCATCACCCTCGTACATAAGCGGGTTATCAGTACTCCAGTCATTTAAGCTGCCGCGAATAAATACCGTTGTTTGTGCAAACATTTCAGCGTTGAGCACTTTTAGCGATACGTTATTTAAATCACTGGCGTCAAATATAAACTGGTATTCACCTTCTTCTGCAATGTCGATGGTCATATTCGCGCCCGCAACCGACAACTGCTCAGCGGTGCCAACCATTACACTGGCATCACCCTCAGCCGATCCATAATCAACCGTGCTCCAATCTTCTGACGCTACTTTAAATTCATAACTTGCAGCACTCAGTGTTTTAGTAAAGGTGTAAATGCCTTTACCTTTATAACTTAGCTCATCGGTTACTCCCCAGTCATTAAGCGTACCGCGCACATAAATAGCAGTGCCTATAAATGGCTCTTCGTTGTATAAAGTAAGCGTTGGATTTTCAGGGTTTGAAGCATCAAGTGAAAATACATAGGTTGCATCAATAGCAGCGCTGAATGTCATGTTTGCACCTGAGCGCGTTAATGCCTCACTTTGGTTTTCAACTACATCTTTATCAGCGTCAGTAAGCGCGCCAAAATCAACTGTAGACCAATCTTCAGAGGCAATTTTAAATTCGTAATCGCCAGCGCTCAGTGCAATTGCTATACGGTATTCACCCTCGCCAATATATTCAAATGCATCGCGTGTGCCCCAGTCGTTTAAAGTCCCGCGCACAAACACAGCGGTGCTGCCATAAGGTACTACATCAGGTGCACCCACTGTCGCATTTGCACTTAAACCAGCACCTTGGCTCTCACCTTGGTTTTTAGTAAATACAGCTAATGTGTAAGGCGGTACAGTAAATGTGCCTTCGTTATCGCCAGCAGCAAAATTAGCATCGGTCATGCTTGCATCAACACTGTTTTTTAATACATCGTGTAATTCAAAATCCGCTGCGGTGGCAATAGTATGGCTAAGGGTTTGCTCGGTTGCGTTAATCACGACAACAAGCGCGTCAAATGCAGGGTCTAAGTCTGTTAGCCCTTCGCCATCATCAATGCTCATTACAATTAAGCCATGTTGCTGCGCTTTACCTACGTTATGAAAACCCACTCGCTCAATAACATCTTGCTCTGTGGTTAATCTAAAGAGTGGGCTGCTACTACGTATTTGTAAAAACTCGTTAAATACATCACCTGCATAGGCTAT
>TARA_B110000046_G_C13025595_1_pt1 | contig 10336 bp, 8 predicted proteins | sample TARA_B110000046 | Tara Oceans TARA_B110000046 (sample SAMEA4397157) | marine metagenome | biome: Polar Biome; feature: [DCM] deep chlorophyll maximum layer (ENVO:01000326); material: water (ENVO:00002006), including particulate matter (ENVO:01000060) such as... | depth 40 m
TTTAATTGTACAGGGGTTCCTACAGGAGTTACTCTTCTATAAATAGAAAAAATAGTTCCTACAGAAACATTTACATCAATATTCGATGAACCGTCTAAAGGATCAATTAAAACAACATATTTATTTTGATGATTTTCATCTTGACTGTTAATAGTGATAAAACTATCTTCCTCTTCACTTGCAATTCCACAAACAATATTTCTCTTTGTTAAGGTTTGAATGAACTTTTCATTCGCATACACATCCAATTTTTGTTGGTCTTCACCTTGGATGTTAGTATCACCAGCGGCACCCAAGATATCTACTAAACCAGCTTTATTAACTTCATGATTTACTACCTTTGCAGCTAACCTTATAGAGTTTATTAATCTAGAAAGCTCCCCTGAACTAAATTGAAAAGAATCTTGATTTTCAATAATAAATTCTCCTAAAGTTTGAATTTTATTCGACATGTTTTTTGTTTAAAAAATGTACTACAAAGATGCTGTTTTTTTTTTACTAAATCGTTTTCGTAATCATGGATTTTCTTCAAAAAAAAAGTCATTCTAGTAAGAAAATAGTAAATTTTTAACAAATCAAAAATAAATGTCTAAAAACACTAAATATTTTACCGTGATTTCAAAACTACTATCTTTGACAAAATTTTTAGATGATGAGTTTTATTATTAGAGAAGGGCAAGAAAAAGATGTACAAGCTGTTTTGAATTTAATTATTGAATTGGCAGTTTTTGAAAAAGAACCAGATGCAGTAGAAATTACTATTGATGATTTGTTAAGAGATGGTTTTTCTGAACACCCAAAGTTTAAACTTTTTGTTGCAGAAGAAAACTCTGTGGTTATTGGTATTGCCTTATTTTATGAACGTTATTCAACTTGGAAAGGGAAAACGATCCATTTAGAAGATTTAATGGTTACCCAAAACAAGCGAAAGATAGGAGCAGGAAAAGCGCTCTATACAGCAGTTTTAAAATATGCTCATGCTCATGATTTTAACAGAGTTGCTTGGGAAGTTATTGATTGGAATGTAAATGCAATTAATTTCTACAAAAGTACAGGAGCAACTTATTTAAATGATTGGTCAGTGATACAAATGAACAAAGAGAGTTTAGGTAAATTTATTCAAAATAATTAAAATGAAGGTTTTTAAGTTTGGAGGGACATCAGTAAAAGATGCAGAAAGCATAAAAAATGTTGCCAGTATTATTAAAACTGAAGGAGCAAACGACACATTAGTTGTTATCTCTGCCATGGGAAAAATGACAAATTCTTTCGAGGATGTTGTAGACGCTTATTATAATAAAACAGAAAATTTACCCAATAAACTTAATTTTATAGAAGATTATCATAGAAATATTATGAGTTCCCTTTTTGATAAAGAGGATGCCATTTATAAAGATGTAGCGATCCTTTTTGGAGAACTTGGCTGGTTTTTAGCTAGAAACACATTACAAAGATATAATTATGTGTACGACCAAATTATTTGTTTTGGCGAGTTGTTGTCAACGAGAATTGTAAGTGCATATTTATCTAAAATAGGAATAGAAAATAGTTGGTTTGATGTACGAAATTGTATAAAAACAGATAGTAATTATAGAGATGCAAAAGTAGATTGGGAACTTACTGAAGCGATTATTTCTAAAAAAGTGGACGCCAGTAAAATAAATATTACACAAGGTTTTATTGCTGCAAATGATACTGAAAATACCACAACTTTAGGTCGAGAAGGCTCAGATTACACTGCTGGTATTTTCGCCTACTGCTTAAATGCCGAAAGTGTTACTATATGGAAAGATGTGGATGGTGTTTTAAATGCAGATCCAAGAGTTTTTACAGAGACGACTTTGTTAGAACAAATTTCTTATGAAGAAGCTATTGAAATGGCTTTTTACGGAGCCTCTGTAATTCACCCCAAAACATTACAGCCTTTAGAAAGAAAAGAAATTCCTTTATTAGTGCGTTCTTTTTTAAATCCTAAAGAAATTGGAACAAAAGTATCTAAAGGCAGTAATTTAGTGCCTTATATTCCATGCTTTATCGTAAAGAAAGATCAGGTTTTAGTGTCGGTATCTGCTTTAGATTTTTCTTTTATGGTAGAAAATAATATCAGTTATATTTTTCAAAAACTACATGATTATCAACTAAAAGTAAACTTAATTCAGAATTCTGCAATTAGTTTTTCAGTTTGTTTAGACGCTAAATTTAACAAGTTTGATGACTTTTATAACGAACTAAAAACACAATTTAAGATGGATGTTCAAAAAGGTGTAGACTTATACACTGTTCGCCATTTTGATGATAAAGCGATAGTTGATATGGAAGCAAAAGGAGGTTCATTATTAACACAAATAAATAAAGAAACGTTACAAATCGTTGTCAACCCTAATTAAAAAAATAACCGCTTTAATTTTTTTAGTAAGTTTGTAGTTCGTCTAATTTTAATTTATGGCACTAGTAACATCTAAGGAAATTGCACAAGTAATTGGTTTAGAGAATTTTGGTTTTTTAGGTACATTTATAGGTTGGTTACTTATCAAGGTTTTGCGTATTTCTGCGATCAATAAAATCTATAATAATAACAAGAGTAAATCTGATTTAGACTTTTTAAACGGCGTTTTAGACGATTGTAATATTAAGTTTGAAATACCAGAAGAAGATTTAAAAAGAATTCCAAAAGAAGGCTCTTTTATAACTGTTTCTAATCATCCTTTAGGAGGAATTGATGGTGTTTTATTATTGAAACTGTTGATTGAAAAAAGAGCAGATTATAAAATAATCGCTAACTTTTTACTACATAGAATAGTCCCATTAAAGCCTTATGTAATGCCTGTAAATCCTTTTGAAACAAGAAAGGATGCAAAGTCTAGTATTGCAGGGATTAAAAGCGCATTATTACATTTAAAAGAAGGAAAACCTTTAGGGATTTTTCCTGCAGGTGAAGTGTCTACCTATAAAGACGGTAAACTAAAGGTTGATAGACCTTGGGAAGAAGGCGCTGTAAGGCTGATTAAAAAAGCACAAGTTCCAGTAATTCCTATTTACTTTCATGCAAAAAATAGTCGTCTTTTTTACATCCTATCTAAAATTAGCGATACACTAAGAACCGCAAAATTACCATCAGAAGTAATTTCACAAAAAGGTAGAGTTATAAAAGTTAGAATAGGAAAACCTATTTCAGTTAAAGATCAAAATGAGTATAAAGAGATTTCTACTTTCTATGAATTTATTAGAAAGAAAACGTATATGTTGGCGAATCCTTTTGAAAAAGCACATAAGTTAATTTCTACGCAGCACATTAAAATTAAAAAAAAGCCAAAAGAAATTACGGGGCAAAGGAGTGTAGATTCTTTTGTTAAAGAAGTCAATGCGCTTAGAGAAAAAAACGGGAAGCTTTTAGAAAGCAAAAATTACGAAGTGTTTTTTGCCAGCCCAAAAGTCATTCCTAATTTGTTACATGAAATAGGAAGGTTACGTGAAATTACTTTTAGAGATGTAGGAGAAGGTACAAACAAGTCTATAGATTTAGACAAATATGATAGGTATTATCATCATTTGATTTTATGGGACAGAGAAGCTAATTGTTTGGCTGGATCTTATAGAATGGGTCTTGGAAAAGAGATTTATAAAAAGTATGGTATTAATGGTTTTTATGTGCAAACTTTATTTAGAATTGAACCAGAATTACACCAGATGATGGAAAATACCATAGAAATGGGACGTGCTTTTATCATTAAAGAATATCAACAAAAACCAATGCCATTATTTCTTCTTTGGAAAGGAATTGTGCATGTAACACTGCGCTATCCAGAATATAAATATTTAATGGGAGGCGTTTCTATTAGCAATCAGTTTTCAGATTTTTCAAAATCATTGATGATTGAGTTTATGAAATCACATTATTACGATCCATATATTGCACAATACATTTATCCAAAGAAAGAATACAAGGTTAAATTAAAAGATGGAGACAAAGATTTTGTGTTTGATGCAACCAAAGCAGATATGCAAAAATTCGATAAAATTATTGATGAAATAGAACCTGGGGCTTTAAGAATACCTGTATTGATTAAAAAATATGTGAAGCAAAATGCACGTTTAGTTGCTTTTAATGTGGATCCAAAATTTAATAATGCAGTTGATGGATTAATGTATATTAAAGTTTCTGACATTCCAGAAAGTACTGTAAAACCTGTTATGGAAGAGTTTCAGGCAGAACTAGAACTGAAAGCTGCTGAGCTGCAGAATAATGTCTAAAAAAGCGCAAAGTTTTAGGATTCTACTTTTTTGTATAATCCAATCAAAATGATTGATGCTCATTTTTTTAGAATAATTTTCTAAACATCTATTTGTGGCAAATTCACATAACCTTCTTATAGAGCCTAACATTTCTAATTGGTCAGCTCTTATTTTGGAATGCCTACCAACGTGTATTTAACCAATAGTTACTTCAGTTATATTTCGTATATTAAATAACCTAACATCAAAAGCTAGGTCAACAGAAGTAAATGAAAATCATTCATATTCTTGTAATATTTCTATAAGCATAAACCTATTCTGAAGAGTAATTTTAATCATTGCTCTTTCTCCAAAATTATTCAAATTAATATTGTAAAAAATTTTAGGTTTTGGAATTTCAAAATTGGTTTTTAGGTTTTCTGTACTGTTGGTTTTACTATCAAAACGATCTCTTTCACAAGAATAGCTAATTACTACTATAATTAAAATAAGAATCATTTTGAGGTAAGGGAGTGAGATTTTCATGATTTAAAGCTTTTATCAATTTAGAATATTTAAACCGCAAAGTATTCCAAATTTTTAATAATTTTTAGTTAAACCGCTAATGGGAGGACTTTGTTCGTTGAACATCAAATATTTGAAGATAAAGTGAAAAATTTATTACATGATTTAGGTATTAATTTTACTGTGCAAAGATCAACTCTGTTGCAGGGTATTTAAGAACAGGCTTTGTTTTTAATAGTAGTTGTCTTTAAATATTTCTAGCAATTAGAGAATCTAGAAGCCTAAGTAGAACAATTAAAGGGGTTAATAAAAGATTCTGAGTGAATTAAAAATAAAGATTTAAAAATGACTATAAAAAGTAAATAAAAAAAGCTTAAAATTATTTTTAAGCTTTTTTTATCATGAACAAAATCAATAAAGAAAAGAGTTTTTTCACCTCAATTCTTTGTTTTGTATAGGTTTCAGTTTAGGATCACTTACCAAGTTCCATATAATCTGCTACCAAATTAACCATTGCATTAACGCCCAGAATGAATCCGCTTTCGTCAAGAAAAAAGTCAGGAGTGTGGTGTGATGCAGAGGTTTTTGGATCTTGTCCTTTTGGTAATCCACCGATATAAAAATAAAAACCAGGTACTTCATTTGCGAAAAATGAAAAATCTTCAGCTCCAGTTTCTGCTGGAACTAGTTGAACGTTTGAGATGCCAGCGGACCTCTGTAAAGAAGGTAGCATTTTAGCTGTAAGTTCAAGGTTATTAAACGTAACTGGATAATGCGCTGAATAAGGCAGTTCCACAATTGCTTCAGCTCCATTTGCTTCAGCTGTTTTAGTCGCTATTCGGCGAATACGGTCAAAAACCAATTTTTCATCAGCATCACTAAACGTTCTAACAGTACCTAACATTTCTACTTGTTCAGGAATTATGTTGGAACGGTTACCACCATGTATTGAACCAATAGTTACCACAGCTGCATTTCGTGTAATATTTACTTTACGGCTAATTATGGTTTGGAGATTGTTTATAATTTGTGCAGAGGTTACAATTGGATCAATTGAAGACCAGGGTTCTGCACCATGAGAGGACTTCCCTTTTACCGTAATTTTTAAGTCACCAACTCCAGCAAACATACCTCCAGGGCGATAGGTGATTTTTCCTGCTTCGACTTGCGCATTAATATGCAGTCCGAAAATAACATCAACATTTGGGTTTTTTAAAGCACCTTCCTTAATCATGAGTTCGGCACCGCCTTCTTCTCCTTTAGGAGCTCCTTCTTCAGCAGGTTGAAAAATAAATTTAACACTCCCTTTTAAATCTTTTTGCATTCCAGACAAAATCTCTGCAACACCCATTAAAATTGCTACGTGAGAATCGTGACCACATGCATGCATAACACTAGTTTCTTTTCCATTATAAATCGTCTTTACTTTGGAAGCAAAAGGAACAGGAGTTCTTTCTAAGACAGGTAAAGCGTCCATGTCAGCACGTAAAGCGATTACAGGTCCCGGAAAGTCACCCTTAAGAATGCCAACAACACCAGTTATGCCAACGTTAGTTATTACTTCTATGCCAAGAGATCTTAAATGCTTTGCTACCATTGCTGCAGTTCGAACTTCGCGATTTCCTAATTCAGGGTTTTGATGAATATCTCTTCGCCAATCGATCACCTTCTGCTCAATTCCTTTTACTTTAGTTTGAATTTCGTTTTGGAGACTATTTGATTGGGCATTCAAAGTTATTTGACTTAAAAGAAAGGCTAATACAAGTAATAGATGTGTTTTTTTCATGTTGTGTTTGTTTATTTGATAATTCAATGATTTTTTAATTGTGTGTTTTTAGATTAAATACTGTTAATTTATAGTTCCTTTGTTGTTTAGTTTAAGCACTAAATTTAGTAAATATAAACATAATAAAAAATTGAAGAGAATTTTTGTAATAAGCTATATGTCAGTAAATTAATTTTGAGAGGTTTAATTAAGATTATGAATTAGGCAATTCATAAAATTCTCTAGAATAGGCTCATAAATTCTCTCGTTTGTAAATACCACTCTTTAGTCTCTTTGTGAAGAATACAAATTTTTTAAATGTATTTTTGGTCTGATAGATATTAAAGTTATCAGGGCCTTTAATTTTTCTGCTTTAGTGTTTTATTTTCACTATTGAAATAAGAGATAATTATAAGCGAAAAGCAGCTCTTTGCAAACGATCATTCATCGAGTTTCCTAAACCAGTTTCTGGCATTTTTTCCGCAATAATAACATCTAAATTTAAATGATCTAATTCATGCAAAGCATCATATAATTTTGAGGCAGCTTCTTGTAAATCATTGTTTTTAGATAAGATGATTTCAGTCATAATTTCAGCACCTTTAAAAGAAGTTTTAAAAGTTAAAATTCCGATTTTTTTAGTTGGATGTTTTTTAATTTCTGATGCAACATCAGTAGTTAAAATTGTTGCTGTTAAAGGGGAATAATGCTTATCTAACATTCCTGGAGCATCAGGATTCTCTTTTACCTTATTTTTTACTTCAACTTTTCCAATTACAGCTTCAATGTCTTCTAAAGCTAAAGCACCTAATCTATAAATAATAGGTTCATCATTTTCAAATCCAATAATGGTAGATTCAATTCCGTTTTTACAAGAACCACCATCTAAAACCATTTTAATATCATTCTTAAAATACCGTTCTACATGTTCAGGTTTTGTGGGGCTAATATTGTTAAAAGGATTTGCGCTAGGAGCCGCCAAAGGAAAAGGCAATTGTTTTAAAAGCTCGATAGTTAAAGGGTGATTTGGCACACGCACAGCAACGGTATCTTTGCCTGCAGTAATAATATCCGGAATATCTTTGTGCTTTTTCAAAACCAAAGTCATAGAGCCAGGCCAAAAAGTGTAGGCTAATATTTTTGCTTTTTCAGGAATTTCAGAAACAATCGTTTCTAAATCATCAACAGAAGAAATATGTACAATTAAAGGATTAAAGAAAGGGCGTTTTTTAGTATCAAAAATACGGTTAATTGCCTTTTTACTAAAGATATTTCCAGCTAAACCATAAACCGTTTCGGTAGGTATTGCAACCAATTCTTCATTGGTTAAAAGGGCAATTGCTTTTTGTATGTCTTTAGAAATAATGCTCATAATTCATTTGCAAAATTACGAATAAAATTGCTTCGTTTTTTAAAATTCAGGATCAACTCTAAAACTCATTTTTTCATTTGTTGATGGATGCATAAACTCAATAAATTCAGCATGAAGATGTAATCTGTTTGTTTTGTTACCATACAAATCATCTCCAATGATAGGTGTGTTTAATCCGTCTTTATGGGCAGCATGCACTCTTAATTGATGCGTTCTTCCTGTAATAGGGTAAAAATAAACGCGAGTTTTTCCATCTTCTCTTTGGATAACTTCCCAATTTGTTTCCGCATTTTTCCCATATTCGAAATCTACTAACTGTTTTGGTCTGTCATCTAAATCTACTCGTAGAGGAAGTTTTATCGTTCCGTTATTTTTAACTAGATTTCCATCTAAAAGGGCGATATACCTTTTTTTAATCGTTCTATTTATAAACTGACTTTGTAAAAATTTATTAGCTTCTTTTGTTTTGGTCAATAATAAAATTCCTGAAGTAGACATGTCTAAGCGATGCACAATTAAAGGGCCAGTTGCGTCAGGATATTTTTTTTTAATTCTAGTATATACAGAGTCATTAATTTCTTTACCAGGAACAGATAAAAATTCAGTAGGTTTATTTACAGCAACTAAAACGTCATCTTCATAAATAATTCTAAGTTCTTGTTTTTCGGCTAAGTTTTCTAATAACAAATTATCATCCATTTTAATACCATTTAGCATATGGGTTAAAATAGGTTTACATCGACCTTGGCAAGCAGGATAATAATTTTTGTGCTTTCTAATAGCTAAATTTGGTGAGATTCCCCACCAAAATTCTGCCATTGCAATTGGTTTTAAATCATTTGCAAAAGCAAATTGTAATAACTTAGGAGCAGAACATTCTCCAGAACCTGCAGGAGGTTTTATTGCAGGGTTATCAAAAATATCTAATAAATTTTTTAGCTCTTTTTGCTGATTTAAAAATGCATATTTACTAAATAATGTTTGCTGTAAAAAGTTAGATTTTTCTTTTCGTTCTTTTTTTAATGCTGTAATTTTATGTTCTAGAACCGTTAACTCTTTACCGTTTTTTTTAATTTTAGAATCATAATATTCGAGTAATTCTTTATAAAGAAATTGATCATTATAACTTTCTTGCATTAATTTTTTGGTGAGGGTTTTATACTCTAAATCAACTAGAATTGCTACTGCGTTTTTCTTGCTAAGTTTTCTTTCAACTTTAGCAAGTTTCATTTTCTTTCTTTGATTTTCTAAACTTTCAGAAATTGTTTTATGAAGTTTTTTTGCTGATTTTTTTAACATCAAATACTCTTCATTGCTTTCTAAAGCACCTAATTGACTATTAATTTCGTCAATTTCAGCTTCCCCTTTTATATAAAAACTACCTTCTGTTCTCATATTAAAAACAGGCGGGACAAATTTTTCTGGCAAACTTTTATCTGCTAATTTCCCTGAAAAAGCGGCTAAATATCCAATTCTATTTTGCTTGTTTTGCACAACTAAAACGCCAAACATTTTCCCGATTGGCAATCCTTCTTTTGATGCATCTAACCCAAAATCATGATCAAAATCAGTTTGAGTTTTTAGATATTCTTGTACTTCATTTACAGCAATCTTACACAAGGGATGTGGTTCGTAGTAAAATGGAAATGTAAACTTTGGAGGAAGTTTAATTTTAGAAACTGAAGTTGCGAAGGGTTGAAAGTAGGTTTTCAAGAAAAGAAAATATTTATATGTTCTTTAAATCATTCTGGATGATGCTTTCCGATGGTCTAAGTAGCGCTAGATAAATGATTAATACGACTCCAAATAATATAAAATCACTATTAGTTGTGATTATAAAAAATGCAGTTCCTTCAAGTATTGCCCATCTAACAAGAGATGCCGTTTGATATGCTCCAAAATTATCTTCTACTTTTATCTTTTTATCAATTTTACCCAGCATACTTTTAAACACTATGTTGCCAGAAATAAATGCTATCATTGGTATTATAGCAATATAAATAGTAGAACTATTTATATCTGGCAACGTAAACAAATCATTAAAAGACGACAAGTCTGATAAGAAATAATAAGTGAATGAAACTCCCAATATTAATGCGAGATGTATTAGTTGAATTTTTTTTAATTGTTCTTTCATGATCTATAGTTTGTTAATATACTTCTAGTTACATGTACTTTATCAACTTGCAGTCGGTGAAAACAATAAATCATTTGGACAGTCAACATCATATAAATATTTATAACTTCTAGATTCTTTTTTGCAAAAAGGTTCTATAAGTTTTACCATGTTTTTAAAACCCTCTAATGTTAAAATGCAAAAAAAAGTTTGATAGTCTTTTGTAAGAATTCCTTCATCAGATTTAAACAATCCGAAAATTAAATTGCAATTACGCGGAGTTATAAAATCTACTTGAGCTAAATCTAATTTTTGTTTTTTATCAATAACTTTAGCTTTTAAAAGG
>TARA_B110000046_G_scaffold6234_1_pt1 | contig 10309 bp, 8 predicted proteins | sample TARA_B110000046 | Tara Oceans TARA_B110000046 (sample SAMEA4397157) | marine metagenome | biome: Polar Biome; feature: [DCM] deep chlorophyll maximum layer (ENVO:01000326); material: water (ENVO:00002006), including particulate matter (ENVO:01000060) such as... | depth 40 m
AGAACTTGATACTGAACCATTTAATTATTCTTTATCTTTATCATCATCAGAATTCTTAAGAGAAGGCGTAGGTGGAGTTTTTCGATTTCTAGATTGCTCAGATGAATCATCTTCCTCTGCCGAATCTTGGTTCATTGCTCTTTCTTCAGCCTCTTGGGCTCGATTTCGTGCTTGCTCAAATGGATCATTCTCCGAATCAATGTCTCCTAGATCATCGGCCATCAAATTTTCTTTAGCCTTACCTGTCCGTCGTCTTCCACTGTTAAAAGCATCTTCAGCAGCGCTATCGCCATCTGTCCCCTCCGTACCACCGGAGACATCATCATCTCCTTCAGGAGCAATACCAATTCCAGAAATTGATGGAACGGTATCCTCCATATTGTCTGTGGAGAAAGTCAGCATTCGAATACGGTAGACTACTGAGGGCAAATACTTTGAACCCATCATTTGAAATATTGCGCTCAAATCATGAAAGGATAACGAAGTCAAATCAAATACCGCTTTCTCTACGTTATCTGTAAGGCCTGGCGTATTATCATTGGTGAAAACAGGCTTTCCTTGAAAAAAGTAGATCACTCCTGACAAAAACTTCAAGGCCTCTACATAATTTTTCCCCACAAAATAACTAGAAAACATAACGGTTAAATTTACATAAATATCTGGACTACTTTTGACAAAAGCACCTCCTGATGAGGTCGTTCCTGCCGTAGCTTTTAGCGTAGTCTCCTCCTCAACGTTGACCAATGAACAAACCACCGTGTTCGAACCTTCTAATGCGATTGAACCATCTTGGTCTATTAAGTTAGAAAGAATAAGTCTATCTTCTCTTACTCCATATCTTGATTTGAAATAATCATTGAGTTCTGAACAAACTACAGGCAGCAGGTTATGAATCATTTTAATCTTCTATTATAATTTTGGTAATGGCCCATATGACCAATCGCATGATATAAGTGAAAATAATTCCAATAATTCCTGCCGTAATAAATAACTCCATTTCAAAAGTTTGTTCTTGTATTGTAGGTTGATCACCTGCCGGACTCAATGACATATACTTTATAATCAAAAAGGCTACTGGCAGTGCTAGAATAATAGATGTAATGAACCAGAGAAATTCTCTTGCAAAAATTTTCATTCTTTTTTATCTTAATTTTCTCCTACTTTGATTAAAAAATATATTGATTAAAATTACACCTAGCCCCCCCACTAAAACGCCCAAAACGAGGGCCCATTGGGGGCTTGAAACCCAGAAATATTGTAAACCAAGAATACTGAAAATCATAAAGATCATGCTGTAAACCGCTCGAAAGGACTGATTAACAAAAAGTGCATCTCGAACCCGCCAATCCGTCAATGCATAAACAAAGCCAAGAACTAAAAAACCCACAAAAATCAAAAATCCTAAACCAATGATTTTTTTATTATTGGAAATACTTAATACCAAACCGTAAGGGCCTGAAAGTGTCGATTTAATCGGTTCTATCTTTACCAAGGAATCAACACCGAAGCTTTTCGAAATCCCTTCCCAAATATCGCTTGAGCCTTGACTGTAACCCATAGCCCATAAACCGACACCTCTTAAGTTTTTCGACTTAATCCAATCGTATTTAATATCCAAACTGGTTTCATTTTCAAACCAACATATTTTACTCGACTCAGCATCATTCATTAGATAAAAAAAGCTTGCACTGATCGGGTCAAAATTGGGGTTGTACTCGGTGTCATAAGTAGAAATAATTTCATAATAAGGTAAGGATTCCAGATAACTACTCTTGCCTATCTTTATGTCTTTTATATCCCAGGTAACTCCGTATAACGGTAAGGATAGAATAATCTGTCCTCCATCGATGTCTAAATTCAAAAAATCATTTACACAAGTTTCTAAACTCGGTTGATTGGTCAAGGCATTCAGAGGGGCTACAGACCCCGGGAAATCAGAATGTTCCCCACTGAAATCGTATCCCATAATATTAAAATAAGTGACGAAATATTTTAATTCGGTATAGTTAAAGGTATTCTGATCATTAAAATAGGGCACATCTAAAACTAAAGAATAACCCCCATTTTGTAATTGTGTGCTTAATTTTTTGATGAAAAAGTTGAAAAAATCTCCATAAAGAGCAGGAATTTGCTCAAAATTAACGTCAATTCCATCAAAATCTCCATCAATCATGATAGACAATAATTCCTCGATAAATTGATTTTGTGCCTCCCTACTCGCTAAAAATATTTCGTTATTTTCAGCCCCGAAAGAGGTAATTGATAATAAAACCTTGATGTTTGGATTCTGCTTCTTGATGAATTTTGCCACACTATCTTCCACAGCACTCTTAACCATTTCTGGATTTCTATTTTTTCCTGTCGTAGGATCAATGTCGTAGGAATATAACGACAACATGGTCAATAAATCATAATTATAATATTTGTACGCATCTTCCATCCAATAAGGATGCCAACCAATGACCTCATATTTCGTATTTATACTGTCATGGGCGCCAGTGTTTTTATAAAAGACATTTGACAGGGAGTCCCACTCTATAGTTTTAAAATCTCGATCATTTGTAAAACTATACTCTTGCTGGGCATGAAAAAAACTATAAATGTATTCATAGTCATGAATCATTCCGCTGTTAGGTATGTAAGGCGCCTTGGACCAAGTAATAATATCGGCATCTTCGGTAGAGGAATCCACCGTTTTTTTGCTAGAGCCAAACATCTTTTCAACCTTCTTGGCATCGCGATTGGTCCGTTTAACTTCTCTCATAACCTTCCTCTGCGCTCCCATAATTTGTTTTCGCAAATCTTGCCCCGAGGACAAAAAAGGTAACATCAGAATCAATATTACAATACCTAGATAGAGCCCTTTAATATTCATTCTAAAAAACTTAAATTTTGGTGTTTTGATAAATCAATAAATTGCTTTTTCTCAAATATCATCTTTTTTTTTGATTCTAAAAAGTAAAACTTTAACGTATACTTTTTTTCCTAAGTTTTTATCTTCATTTTTAAAAAACAAAAAATGATCGCAACATAAATCATCCATCAGCGCAAAATTGATACCTGATTTAATTTGTACTCTTGAAGCTATTTGTGGCGAGGGTACTATTGAAACGTTATCATAGACTAGGCTAGTCGAATCCTCAATAGTTTCAACCGATTTTGAAGCAATGGTAATGTTTTGTCCGCTCGTCGTTCGTACTGAGACTAAGGTTTGATCCTTTTTAAAAGCTAAACCCAATGGATCACCTAAAACATAATTTTTTAAAACATCTGTATATAATGCCCCATCTCCTAGGCTATCTGTTTCTATACTTTCGTCTAATGCTGCCATCACTGATTCGTATTGCGATCCCGTTCCAAATACGACACTCCAGAAAGCAATGGTTGTATCTGCTTCAAAATTGAAAGTGAATTTTTCTGAATTTGGATTCGTATAATCCCGTACCGCACCTAAATATATCGTGGTATCTAAGAAATCAATGGGTATGGTGTCATAAACGATAGGCCTAGGTATCAAATTGGTATCTACCACATGTTTGAAAGGAGTGATCTTGTCGATACGAAAATTATTTTCTTGACCCAACCAAGCCTTAGAAATCATGGTTATTTGAAAGGAATCCTTATTCAGAACTGGAATTACGGCTTCAACTGTTTTCCTAGATTTTCTACTCGCAAACAAAAGCTCATATGCTCCATTAACAATTTCCATGGGGGGTGATCTCTTGGTTACCTTGTTCATGGTAAAAAGCAAGGTATCCCCTTTTTCTAAGGGGCCAATGGTTAAATTTTTATCATTGAATCTAGTGATCTGAAAAACGCCCTCTGATTCAATAGACTGGGTGCGGGCTACGGCTTGCGAAAAGGGAATAGAATCTTTTGGCGCACCTATTTGAAAAGGAAAGCGATTGATCGTAATGATTTGATCTACTTTAGCCTTGAATAAAAAAGATAAATTTTCTACTTGGATCGAATAATTTCCACTATCAATGGCATCAAACTGCCAGGTTTTTTTGGCTTTTCTAATCAAAGCTTCATGAACAATGGCCCCCGAAGGAGAAATCACCCTGAAGTTTATCTTTCTAGGACTGTAAGTCTCAAAGGTTAAGTGATCAAACTTTCTTAATACCAAATTGAAATTTTTAATCAATTTCCTCTTGAGATGCATCGATTGATTTGACGCCCGAGTAATCTCATTGTCCATTTGAGCAAGAGAAGCTAAAGGTGTGATTAAAGTACAACCAACAAAAACTAATAGAGCTATTTTTTTCATATTAATCTTCATCAAATTTTACCATTTTTGCTTGGCCTTCTTTTCTTATTTTATCTTTTTCTTCATCTACCCAGACTTCCAATTGTGTCTTCACTATTTCAAGATGCGCCTCTCCTATCAACTTCATGGCTCCTTCGTTATTTTTAAGCTCCTGATCGACCTTATCCTGCTCGATGCTTGCCATAACGGTAAGCTTATTGTTGAGTTGCTGATTCCTCATATTGACTGAGGTAATTTCATCAATTTCAAAATCATATTCTATAGTTTTTAAGAGATGATCATAGGGTCCATACGGAGAAAGTAGTTTGACCAAAATAGGTGCGATTTCAATGGCTATCAACAACAAAATGATGGCCAATTGAGGTCCAAAAGGCAATACGCTCAACGCTTCTAATCGCACCAATAATCCGTCAGCAAAAGATTGCAGTAATCCCTCTTTTTCAAGCTCAAACTCGGCTAATAAGCGCTGCCTTTCTTGGTTCAGTAAAGCAATAATCGCTTCATTACTTAATTTGGCTTGGTCATATTCCTTTTGGCTCTGTAAATATTTGTTCTCTTTGCGCTCACATTCTGAACCACGACCTTTTTGACCGGTACCACAAGTCCCGTCACATTCACATACATATTGCCGATAGTATTCTTCTCTGATTTCGAATTTAGCCAAAGTACTGAGGTTAATGGAGTCAATACGCTGCTGCTTTATAGCTACCCTTCCATCAAACAGTCCCGTTAATTTATCGATTTTATTCGCCCCTGCATAATAAATACTTTCATTGATTTCTTGTTCAAAGATCTTGAGCTCTAATGGAACAGATATCACCAAGGAAAGCAAAACTGCCAACAAAAGTCTAGGCGTTATTTGAGCCAGTTCTTGAAGTTTCCCTTTGGATTTCTTAATCGTTGAAACTAAAAATCTATCTAGGTTGAACACCAATGAACCCCAAAAAACACCCAGCAAAATGGATAAACCCACCGAGTTAAAAGCCGTGAATAAGGCATAACCTCCTGAAAAGCAAGCTAAAATGCCTGTGAAAAAAACGGTAGCACCTACCCCAGCGTATTTATTCACCTCAGACTTCGGACATTTGTCCAAGAGTTCTATGTCTGCTGCAGAGCAAAACAAAAAGAACCTCAATATGATCCCATATTTGCGCTTTTGCTCACTCATAATAATCCTTTATTGATTTGATATTATCAATGATTTTAGCATCTTCTTTAAAGTAATTTAATAAAGTAGATTTCCTCGTTTTGAAGAGTTTTGGAATGGAATGTCTTTCATAAAATTCATTGAAATTAGATCCCTTCATCTTTTGTAAAAGAGCTGATTTTAGGGACATGAATTGAATGTCCATCTCATCCATATAATTTCTAAAATGATTATGATCAGTGTCCTTTAAATAATGTAAGGCCTTGATCCGAACATCATCAATGCTTAACTTCATCCCTTTCAAAGTATTTTCATTAAGATTAATAAATTTTCGTTCAAAAACGGGTGTTGGAAATGAATAAATTAATATTTTTTGATTTTTGCTTGCCCCTCTAAATTTAGCTTCAATATTGATTTCTAAAGATCCATCCGAGTTGAAAATATGAGTACCCTGGTTTTCATAAAATCCAAAAGGCTTGACATTTACTGTATCTGCATGGGCTACATTCCAAGTCAGCCGAATATCATATCCCTTGGCAATCCCAAAAACGCCTGCATGCTCTGACTCGTTCATCATTACAAATTCATTGGAAGATGGATTTCTAAATTGCACTTCATATCCAATTTTAAATTCGCTGATGGTACTTACCTTGAGCGAATTTATCTTCTTTTGATCCCCATTAGACGCCCTCAATTTTAGTATAGTATCCTTGAGAAATGTGATGGTTTTTTGTCCAGAGGCCTCTACTTCACCAATGCCCTCAATGGTAACATGAGTAGCGTTGGTAACTTCCCAGAAAATTTTGGTGGCTGTCCGTTCATATACGGTATTACTTTCACTGAGAAATTCAATCGTGATGTCATCCCGTTCCATACGGTACTCTGGTTCTACAGAGGTGAAATAATTAAGGTATTCATCAAATCCTTTATCTTTAAAATGAATATCGGCAAAATCTTCATGAGCATCGTCAAGGGCATAAATCATCTCATGATCTTTGAAACATAATATTTTATTGCCCGTATCACCACTTTCTGATAAATAAATGGATGCTCCTAATTTTCTTAATTTCAATAAATGGATTAAAATAAAAGCATCTGACTCAATTCTCTCAAGTCCTAATTTGGATAGATGTATATCACAGGCAATTTCTCTTCGAAGGCATTTTCCTAATTGCTCCAGTAAATCTACAGACAAAACCTCTTCCAAATACATGCTTATTTTGTATCTGGCTTCTCCTAATCGTTTTTTTAGAAATAAGGTTTGGTGGGTATTCAATATTTGATGTTCAACTGATGATTAATTTTTCAAAAACGATTTCAATCTAATAAATATATGTCAAATATTCCTCACTCTTCCTCAAGCATATTTTTAATTAAGAATTGAATCTTTGAATCTCTATGATTAAAAAACCTTGCGATATTAGTTAGTGATTTTGATGCTCAACAAAAATCTAGCTTTTATATTTGAATTTGGTCAAGTATTGATGATTAGAATCATGACGAAAATAGATAAAAAGATAATTTGGGTTACCGGGGCTTCTTCCGGTATTGGAGAAGCATTGGTTTACCAGCTCAATCAACTCGGAGCACAGCTCATTATTTCCGCGCGAAGAGCAGCGGAACTGGCCAGGGTCAAGGAAGCCTGTAAAAAAAAGCAAGGGGTACACCTCTTAACCTTAGATCTTTCTGAAACCGAAACACTTGAAGAAAAGTGTAAACAGGCAATAGCTATTATGGGTCCTATTGATATTATCATTCATTGCGGGGGGATCAGTCAGCGAGATAAAGTTATGAACACTTCTTTAGCAGTGGATCGCCGCATCATGGAAGTCAACTATTTCGGAACCGTTGCGCTGTCTAAATTTTTACTCCCTTCGATGGTGAATCGTAAAGCAGGACATCACGTAATAATCACCTCCGTAACAGGCATTATCAGCACCCCTTTAAGGTCCGCTTACGCCGCCTCCAAACATGCCTTACATGGTTTTTTTGATGCCTTGAGAGCTGAGCACGAAAAAGACAATATCCATGTGTCATTGATTTGTCCAGGCTACATCAAAACCAAAATTAGTTTTAATGCCTTGATGGGAGATGGCAGCAAACAAAATACCATGGATAAAGCGCAAGACAATGGGATGAGTCCTGAGAGATGTGCGAGTAAAATCATAAGCGCGATAGAGCGAAATAAAAACGAAGTATATATCGGAGGGCTCAAAGAAGTGGCAGGGATTTATCTGAAGCGCTTCTTTCCCGGATTATTTGCCAAAGTCGTCATTAAAATGGCGGTTACTTAAATGCAGTAAATTTAAGTATTTTAGGTAAGTCAATCACTGAGCAATACATGTTTAGGATTCTGTAACTTTATCAAAAAACTTTAGTCAATGACTCTAAATGGTCGAAGAATTAGCATATCATAGCATCCATACAAAGCTATGGGTATCTTGAGTTGAGTAAAAGACATTGGCATTTTTCAAAGTGGCTTTTCTCTAAGTTAAATCCCCTCTTGATTGAATTTATTTAATTCTAAAAAGGTTCGTTAAAATATTTTAAAATATTCAAATTGAGGCTTTTATAGTTTTTAATTAAAGTATTAATTAAATATTAAAATGGCCTTTGAAATATTCCCTCTGGAATCATAGTTCTGGAATTACCACATCGTTTAATCGAATAATACCCAATTTTTTAGGGATCAAATAGACACCGAAGTTCACCTCATTACCTGATTTTCGAAAAGTGGACAAGGTCTTTAAAGGTTCTTTTGAGGTTCCTTTTTCTGGATGACTGGGGTCAATGGTAGTAAGTATACAGCGTGGGCAATGGTGGCTGACCTCAAATTCACAAGTACCTATTTTTAGAGATTTCCAGTCGTCTTCTTCAAATGCCTCTCCTCCAGTTACTACTATATTTGGACGAAATCGATTCATCCCTACAGGCAAGGTCATGCGGTTATTTAAATCTCTCAAAGAAGCCTCGGAAGTGAGTAAAATGGGTGCCGCATCTGTATAAGTAATACTCTGTGATTGTGCTTCCATTTGTCGCATAAAAGTTTTACTGATTTCTACCACATTGCAAGAGACGGCCAAATGATTTGACATCCAATTTCGCGTAATATCACCCATCTCGCTTCCTCCCACAGGCTGTCCAAATAAGACACCCAATCGTCGGGATGAAGACTCCACATTTCGAGGTACCGTTATGGAATCACCTGCTCTAGAAAAGCAAATGTTTTCATCCAAGATGACGGCCTCAATAGTAAGCAATTCAGGATGCTCTCTTGCGGTCAACATCTGACCCGTATCATCAATCACAGCGTAGGTTCGGTCACCTGCTAAACCGCCAAAAAGAATCTGCCCCTCTTGAAGTGATTGAGCCCTGCACGACTTTAAAGGATAAGCAAAAAGAGATGAAATATTAATGGCATTCATTTAAGTAAATGTAATTCAAATTAAAATAAATATGATTTTTAAGTATCAAATAAACTTGGACATCAATCAAAAATCAGGATCCAAAGAAAACTTCATTTGTCTGCCTGTTGTGGGGTCAACGAAAGAAAGTGCTGCGGCATGTAACTTCAATCTATCCGACTTCAAACCATACAATTCGTCACCTTCTATGGGCACATTGAGCCCCTCAGGATGCGCCGCATGCACACGCAGCTGATGAGTACGGCCCGTGATGGGCTTGAACAAAACCCTCGCTTTGGCCTGCTGAATGGCTATGATAGACCAGTGCGTTTCGGCCACCTTCCCATCACTATAACAAACCATTTGGCGCGGGCGTTGGTGATGATCCGGCCGCAATGGCAATCTGATCGATGACAATGTGTTTTCTGGAATACCATTTAAGATGGCGATATATTCTTTTTTAATGGTCTTATTTAAAAACTGATTTTGAAAATGAAGATAGGCCTCCATAGTCTTGGCCACCACCATCAACCCAGAAGTCTCGCGATCCAATCGATGTACCATCATGGGACCCGTGGCCTTAGGGTATGCGGCCTTGACCCTACTGGCTACGGAATCCAATACGTATTTTCCTGATACCGACAACAAGCCGTTCGGCTTGTTGATGACTAAATAATCCACTGCCTCATGGACCCTATCTAAACCTCTTGTCTTTAGCGCCTCATGGTAAGCTGGATTCTCATCGATAGTCATCCCTGCCAACATGTGGGTTAAAATAGGCTTGCACTTGCCCAGACAAGCAGGGTAAAAATATCCGTGGCGACGCAGTTCCAGTTTAGGTGACTGTCCCCACCAAAACTCTGCTAAAGCCACCGGTTTTAAATCATTCAAAAAAGCATGCTGCAATAGCTTCGGAGCAGCACAGTCTCCTGCACCTGCGGGTGGCCTTTGCTGTTTGGTGTGCTCAAACAAGCTGATTAATCCTTTCCTTTGATTTTGTTGATTCAAAAATTGATATTGATCAAATAGTTGCTGTTGGAGTGCGGCAGACTTGGTTTTCCTTTTTTTCTTTAATTCATTGATTCTTTTTTGATAATAAGCCAAACGTTCTTCTGCAGAAGTTAATACTTCCCTCCAGGCCTGCAACCTTCTTTTGTGTTGAAAATGCAAGTCCTGGCTCTCTTTGCTCATTTGTTGCAAAAAATGCTCGAGACGATCACCGGTCAAGTCTCGCATCGCCACTTCTCTCTTGCACTGTCTGATGTTTTTAGCCTCCTTTTTATTCATCAGGCTGGCTTGTATCTCTTTTGTGCTTTTCTGTTTTTGAGTATTCAACTCCGATAATAAATTCATGTAAGTTGAATCTTGCTCAATGACTTTGATCTTATCATTGATTGCTACAATCGATGCCTCCTCTTCTTTAAAAAAACCATCCTCGGCTAATCTATCATATACTGGACCCACGAAACCCTCTAAATAATTCTTTTC
>TARA_B110000046_G_scaffold76205_1_pt1 | contig 10307 bp, 9 predicted proteins | sample TARA_B110000046 | Tara Oceans TARA_B110000046 (sample SAMEA4397157) | marine metagenome | biome: Polar Biome; feature: [DCM] deep chlorophyll maximum layer (ENVO:01000326); material: water (ENVO:00002006), including particulate matter (ENVO:01000060) such as... | depth 40 m
GAGGTCTTTGCTGAAGTAGAAAATAAAGACGTGATTTCTATTGCCAAGAATGCCATAAAATATGCCAAGACTCATGGGAAAAAATCGGTGATCATCGATACAGCAGGTCGCTTGGCTGTTGATGAACAAATGATGGCTGAAATTTCAGGGCTCAAAAAAGAGATAAAACCTGCGGAAACTTTATTTGTAGTTGATGCTATGACGGGACAAGACGCAGTGCATACGGCTCAAGAGTTTAATGAGCGTCTTGATTTTGATGGGGTTGTGCTTACCAAGCTTGATGGCGATACACGTGGAGGGGCCGCCTTATCCGTAAGGAGGCAAGTAGAAAAACCGATTAAATTCATTTCTACGGGAGAAAAAATGGATGCCATGGATCAGTTTTATCCAGATCGTATGGCAAAGCGAATTTTGGGAATGGGTGATGTGTTGACCTTAGTAGAAAGAGCCCAGCAAAATTTTGACGAAAAGGAGACCCAGAGAATCAATAAAAAAATCAAAAAAAACCAGTTTGGCTTTGATGATTTTTTGACTCAAATGGAACAGATCAAAAAGATGGGAAGTCTTAAGGATATCGTAGGAATGATACCGGGTATGGGTAAGGCAATAAAAGACGTTGATATTGATGACAATAGTTTAAAGCCTATAGAAGCCATTATTAAGTCTATGACGCCGAAGGAGAGATCTAAACCAGAGCTTATGAATGGAAGTAGAAAAATCAGAATAGCGAAAGGAAGTGGTACGACCGTGACGGAAGTGAATCAGTTGCTTAAGCAGTTTGAGCAAATGCGAAAAATGATGAAAACCATGAATAAAATGGGTGGAGCCAATGCATTAGCCAACTTTATGAAGTGATCATGGGCATTAAGCTTTATCTATACATAACCGCATTGATAGCCGCTATGGTTTTTTTGACATTCGGTAATATTTCTTCAATCAAAGTAGGGGCATAGGGTAAGGGTAAATCTTTGCTCACGACCCTATAGATGGGCGCGTCTAAATGGTCAAACGCATTTCTTTGCACGATATGACTGATGTCTGATGAAATCGAAGCCACAGGCCATGTTTCTTCCAGTAAAACCAGGCGATTTGTTTTCTTTACCGACGTAATGATGGTTTCATAGTCGATGGGTCTGACAGATCTTAGATCGATCACCTCAACATCTACGCCTTCTTTTTGCATTTCAATGGCGCATTCATTGGCGATTTTCATAAATTTCCCAAAAGAGACCAGGGTAACATCTTTGCCTTCCCTTACTATATTGGCTTTACCAATTTCCAATACATATTCTTCTTCTGGCACTAACCCTTTGTCGCCATACATGAGTTCAGACTCCATGAATATGGTGGGATCATTGTCCCTAATGGCGGCCTTGAGAAGACCTTTAGCATCGTATGGATTTGAGGGAACGACCACCTTTAGTCCAGGTGTATTGGCGAACCAATTCTCAAAATTCTGTGAATGTTGAGAGCTTAATTGACCCGCATTCCCAGTAGGCCCTCTGAAAACAATGGGGACGTTGTATTGACCACCAGACATAGAGAGCATTTTAGCAGCCCCATTGATGATTTGATCAATAGCGACCAAAGAAAAATTAAAAGTCATGAATTCAATAATGGGCCTTAATCCATTCATTGCAGCTCCAATACCTACACCAGCAAACCCTAACTCAGCAATAGGGGTATCTATTACACGCTTGGCACCAAATTCATCAAGCATTCCTTGACTTACTTTATAGGCACCATTATAATCAGCTACTTCTTCTCCCATTAAAAAGATGTTCTCATCTTTTCTCATTTCTTCGGTCATAGCCTCCCTTAGCGCGTCCCTGAACTGAATTTCTCTCATAACAAATTATAATAATTAATTGAGATGCTAAATTAAAACATCAAGATCAAATAGCGCTAAGAGTAAAAAAAAAAGCTCCAGTTAAGGAGCTTTTTTTTTTAACAAATGCAAGAATTATCGAATAGCTTCCGCTACCGCATCTGCATAATTTGAAAATTCTAGATCATTTAACGCTTTCTCTTTTAAAGCAACATCTTTAGATACCGCTGCTTTGAGATTTGACATGATGCCACTTTCATTATTGCTTCTTGCTGCGGTAACAGCTTTGTAATAAGCCGCATGTGCTGCCAGTGAAGAGCTATTTTTTACTTTACTAAATTCACGGCTGGCCGCATCAAAGGTACCCCCAAGAAGATGTGCTAGACCTCGGTTGAAGTTGGCCACTTCACTATCATCCGCCGCAGCTAAAGCAGCACTGGCTTTTTCATAATCTCCCATTCTAATATGGATAGAACCTATGGAAGCATTAAGAGCTGCTTTCAGATCACCTGTTGCGCCTGAAATGGCCGTTGATAATGCTTCATAAGAGGGCGCGTAGGATGCTTGCATCATGAGCGCTGTTCCTTTGTTGGCATGTACTTCTACATGGTCAGTTTTATTAGAGGCAATGTCCAATTGGGTCAAAGCGTCTTGTATGTTTTTGCCCATGTTGTCTCCATTCTGTGCTGCCATTTGCAAGTAAACTGCTGCTAGATTGTTGTGAGCGACCCAGCTACCTTCTTTTTTCGAGGCAGCGATATAAATTCCTTCTTTTTCTTTCAGACTGGGCGTGAGTGTTGCGGCATACAATAATTCTTCAGTGGAGAGCACTTCGCTGGTGGTATCCCCATTGACTATATGTTTAGCTAATAAAGAAATTTCTGCAGGTGATTTTTTTTCTTTAACCGTAAGGATTTCAGTTTGGGCAGTTCTTAAGGAAGGATAAACATCATCGAAAACAGTTTTATATCCTGATATTTTTCTCATGGCTTTTTCCTTATCTTCAAAGGTACCTGAACCATTTACAATATTTAAAAATGATTTTTTAGCGTCTTCACTGATTTCTGAAGCTCTCAATGCTTCCTTGAAAGCAGTCCAATCTTGCACGACTGGCTTGAGGATGAATTTGATTTCAGCAGCCGTTCCCGTGTAATCATATTTACTCATTTGGCTTCGGTAATATTTCTCAATAGCTTCAGCTCTGTTATTAGATAAATCACCATTGATGGTTTCAGAACCTTCCGGAGAGTGTGTACCTGTGATGGTTACAGTTCTAGTCACATTCTTGTCGGCTATAAACGCTGAGAGGTTCGATTTTTTTGACTTGTTGGTCTCGCCGTCGGTAGCAAGGGATTGTGACATGTAAGCACTTCCCTGAGGAAAATAGAAGTTAATATTAGTAGGTATTAATTCTTCTTGGTCATTATACCCGTGGTCTGCGTAATTGGTCGAATAAGCATTTTGGACGGCTCTAGATGTAGTAATAATTCCTACTGCTATTTCCATTTTAGCTGTGCTCAAAGACTTTCCGTTTTTAGGATTTTTTGCTTCACCTTGAATCATCAAAGTACCTGGATTTAAAGATTCATTATAGGCCATAGAAAAAGGTCGAATGATACGAGATGCAGTCGTACTACTCTGCGGATAATCATCTGCATTGAATTCTATGCTACCCACCTCTATCTCTTTGTCACCGTACTGATACGTTGTATTTAGGGTATAAACTTTTCCAGTTGGGAGTATTTTGGGAGGTAATACTGCGGAAAGGTCAAAGGCAACTTGAGTGCCATGAAGCTCCAATGGATCGGGATTAACCTCTAAATCTTGCTTTTCGGCAAGTTTCACCATTTTTTTAAGTGCACAACCACTAAATAGGGAGGCAGCAATAATTGTGGCCACTATGAGGTTTAAGTTTTTCATTTTGTTCATCGTTTATTGAGACTATCTAAATTAAATTCTTTTCTAGTTAAGGTTACAATATTACCTCAAATTTATAAAATAGTCCAATCCGTTGATATAAAAAGATGTTAATATTTATCTTTGTGTTGTATTATGTTGAAATTATCATGCAATATATAATAGAAAAGTATGCTTTCGGGGTGTGTAATGCCATAGGGGAGTATTTTAAAATACCTACTTCAAGTATTCGTTTGTCCTTCATTTATGCCTCTTTTTTAACGTTTGGGTCTCCTGTCATCATTTACTTGTCGATTGCCTTTTGGATGAATTTTAAGAAACTTTACAGAAGAAGAGAGAATACGCTCTGGTATTATTGATTAAGCTCATTGTAAGTCTTTTTCTTCAAAAGAAAGTATTGTAGCGCTACACTTTCCACAGGATAATGGAGTTTTATCTCTGGTTGACGGTGTTGGTTTCTATTCCTCCAGTATTTTCTTAGGTTTAACATGAAGTCTAATTCTGCCCTACATACGGCCTTAAAATGACTGAATCCTTGATGCTTCCAAAACACAAAAGCAGCACCCAAATCTAAGATCATCCTGAAAGGAATTTTAATGAGATGTTTTTTGGGTAGGTTTTTTAAAAGCATGGCGAGACCATTCCTAAAATTTAGATAAGTTTTTTGAGGATGCGATGCGGCTAGGGTGCCACCGCCTACATGGTGTACGGTGCTTTTTGGGGTGTACCTGAATTTTTTCCCTTTCAACGCCAATCGCCAGCAAAGATCAATTTCCTCCATGTGTGCGAAAAAATCAGCATCAAACCCGCCTATATCATTGAAATCCTGAGCTCTTATGACCATACAGGCTCCAGAGGTCCAAAATACATCAATGGCATCATCATATTGACCAAGGTCATTTTCAATAGTATCGAAAATTCGGCCTCTGCAGAAGGGGTAGCCCCAAGCATCGAGCTGACCGCCTGCAGCTCCAGCATGCTCAAATTTCGAAGCATCATTCTGATCCAAAATTTTAGGCTGAATCGCACTATAATCAGGATGTTCTTCCAAAAACTGAACCAAGGGATCTAACCAATTTTGAGTTGTTTCTACATCTGAATTGATGAGGGCATAATAGTCAGCTACTACCTCTTTGAGGGCTAAATTATAACCTCCAGCATATCCATTATTTTTATTTAACACAATCGCTCTTATTCCCGAGTGATTTTTTTTTAACCAATCTAATGAGGAATCTGTTGAGCCATTATCTGCCACGATGACTTCATAATTACCCGAGTTCTTGATCAAGATGCCTAGATATTTTTTTAGAAATTCAATCCCATTATAATTTAAAATAACGATCGCAGTGACAGACATTACATCATACTGTTTAAATCCATTCCGGGAATATTTGGAAGCATACCTTGTGTGGCTTTTTGTAAATGTTCTTTGCTCTTGTCTTCTGCGGCTTTAATGCCTTTATTTACGGCGGCTATGATCAGATCTTTTTGAAGTTCTTTGTCTTCTTTTTCATAAAGAGAGTCATCTATTTTCAGGTCTAAGAGTTCTTTGTTTCCATTGAATCTAGCGATCACCAAGCCTGCTCCTGCATCACTTTCCACAAAGATATTACCTAGCTCTTCTTTGGCAATTTTCATTTTTTCTTGTACCTCTTTGACTTTGCCCATCATTTTCATCATATCCAGCATATTATTCATCTTTTGTTAGTTAATAAGAACGAAACTGCCCTGTTGCGTTAATAATTCATTTTCTTCGGTATAGTAATTGATTTGGTAGACATAAGACCCCTTGATAAGGTCTCCATTTTGTTGAAACCCATCCCAATAATCATCTTTTTGTTCAGTTCTAAAGATTTCTTTTCCTGCAAGATTGAAAACTTGGAAAGTGAATTGATCTGTAGGAAGACCATAAAATTTTAGGGTTTCATTTATGCCGTTTCCATTGGGAGAAAAAGCTTCGGGAACATATATTATAGGCTTAAATTTTATTTTGACAGCATTAGACCTTAAAGTAATACCCGCTGCATTGGTCCCTTCGGCCCATACTTTTTGATTGAGACCCAATTCGTGGGTGATGTTGATGGTATTTAGATGGGTCAGCACAACGGAGTGGGCAATACTTTCTGTTTGGTCTGAATTGACTAAGCGGTAATCCAAAGTTTGACCCAATTTATAGGTACCATCAAAATACTCAGCGGTGTAGGCATTGATATAATAATCTGACAATTCTAAATAGGTAGGCGTAATCATGATTTTTTGTATGCTGGCATCACACGAAGGTGTGAAAAGGAGCTCATAACTGTATTTCCGAATAGGGTATACGCTAGGGTCAATGTGCCCGGGTTTTATGTTGGTTAAAGTATCGTATAAAACATCATTGACATATTTAACGGCGTGAAATAGGCCATTGTTATTTTCACTAAAATGTAAGGCAATATGATTTTCTGTATCATAGGTGGCATAGGCATAATTAAATGCAGTGGTGTCACTGTTAATGTCCAAACACAACGAATCACCTAAAACTACATTCTCCTCATTACAAAGTGAAAGGGCATTGATTCGAAAGCACAGTGAAGAGAGGGAAGCATCGAAGGGGAGTGATGGGAAAAATAAGGAGGTAGAGTCCAATAAGCCCTCATAGACTTGCGTAAACACATCGGGTGTGGATTGATACTCAACATTGTAATAAGTTGTTGAATCTGCTTCATAATATATTTGGAGTGAGACTTCATTTTGACATACATATTTCACGTAGGCGGAATCCACAGTCGCATGGTTGGTTAACTCAAGGAGTAGAATGCTCTGGACAGGTGAGCTGCCGCAGTTAGGTTGCCCTCCATCATAAAAACCTTCTATGATTAAATCTAGGCTATCTGCTTCAGGAACTTCTATGGTAAAGGGATTGCCTTCTTCTTTCAAATGTGTGAATGTGTCTGTAGGCGTATATAGTTGATAACTATCATAATAATCGTCTAAAATCTCAATCGAAAGATGTTGACGGTCGCAGTAAAAATAATTGAATTCAGGGCTTATAGGATTAGAGACTTGTATCCATAGGGAATCTTCTCTGTCATCTCCTTCACTGATGATTTGATAAATGAGATAATCACCTGGCTCTTCATAGGTATAAAAAGTATCTACTGAGGTAACGGTGCCTAGATTGGCTTCGTAAATATAATTCCGAGGGACCTCATCACCATAATCAATAAGCTCTTGGATGTTTACCGTGAAGGGCGCACATCCCCGTTGATACGAGACCGCAAAGGAGGCATCTTGACTTATTTGTGCCAACACACCAAAAGGAAGGATCGAGACAACAAAAAGGGCGAATTTTAAAAAAATAAATTTGAAAAAAAATATTTTTATTTTTTTAATCAAGGGTTATCTGTTTTCAAGGTTTTAATGATTTGTTCAATAGTCGATGTTAAGACCTTACCGGAGCTCATATTTTTTAATGGATAGCGTGCTTGTGAGATTTCGTCTGATCCAATAGTAATAACGTAGGGAATCGCCAATTTATTGGCATAATTCATTTGCTTTTGAATTTTGACCGAATCGGGAAAAAGATCAGCCGCAATACCCGCTTTTCTTATTTGCTCGATGATTTTAATGCCATGCTTGAAAGCGGAGGCGTCGAGATGGGTAATCAGTACTTTTGGACCCCCTTTAGCTGTTTTGGGAAACAAATTGGATTCGGCCAAGACATCGTAAATGCGATCTAATCCAAATGAAACACCAATGCCTGATACGCCTTTAAGGCCAAACATGCCTGTTAAATTATCATAGCGCCCACCACCACAAATACTTCCTATTTTAACTTCCGTTGGTTTTACCTCATAGATCATACCCGTATAATAAGATAAGCCTCGTGCCAAGGAAAAGTCAAGTGAGATTTTGAAACTCCGATCGGTGAGCTCATCCAAAGTTTTAAAAAAAGCAGTTAATTCTTCATAACCTTTATTTGAGGCACCGGTAAGCGCGACTAATTTTTCGATTTTGGTTGATTTATCGATATTAGAGGCAATAATTTCAAGATATTTTGAAACCATTTGCACGTCACCTTGTAGTAGACTGATCTCATGGAGTACTTTTTCAGTACCTATTTTATCTATTTTGTCTAACGCCACACAAAAAGGAATTTCTTTTCCTTTTAGATCAGCGGCAGCAGCCATTGCGAACAAAACTTCTCTGTGATTGATTTTTACTTCAAAACCTTCAAAATTTAAAGACTTAAAGACATCATGTATCAATAAGGTCAGTTCTATTTCATTCCAACCAGATCGGGTGCCTATAATATCTGCATCACATTGGTAAAACTCTCTGTACCTACCTCGCTGGGGTCGATCAGCCCTCCACACAGGCTGTATCTGATACCTTTTAAAGGGAAAAGTAATGTTGTGCTGATTCATCACTACATGTCGAGCAAAGGGAACGGTTAAATCATACCTAAGACCTTTTTCAGCTATTTTAGGTAAAAGTGTTTTTGCACCCTGATCATAATCATCGGAATGGGTCTTTTTTAAAAAGTCTCCAGAATTGAGCACTTTAAAAATAAGTTGATCTCCTTCGTCGCCATATTTTCCCGTAAGTACAGATAAATGTTCCATTGTTGGCGTTTCGATCGGTGCAAATCCATACTTTATGAAATTACTTTGAATTTTTTCAATAATATATTTACGGCGAAATGATTCAATTTGGCCGAAATCACGAGTTCCTTTGGGGATAGAAAGTTTTTCCACTTAAAATATTTTTGACAAATCTAAGAAATCCTCTAATTTCGCACCTTGTAATTAACAAATAAAACAAAATGGCTGTAACTAGATTAGAAAGAAAAGGGCGGAAAAACAAAAATGTTGCAAAAAATCGTGTAGCTACGATACAACGTCTCTCGTTTGTCCCTGTCATAAAGAATGTGGATGTGGATGCCATCAAAAAAGAGTTTGATGCCAAGAAGGCTAAGCCTGCAGTAAAAGCTAAGAAAGTAGAGAAGACGGTAGAGGCAAAAGCTGAAAAAAGTGTCAAGGCGGAGAAGCCGGCAAAAGCAAAGGCGCCGAAAGCAAAAAAATCTGCAGAATAATTATTATTGACAAGCCAAGTTTGTCGAGAAGGTTAAGCGCTTAAAAAGGTATAGGCCGGTCATAGTTATGTCCGGTTTTTTTTATGGATTTGATCTTTTATGAATGTGTTTACACCAAGACCGATATTTAATTGAAGGAACGGCTGCGTCTTAATCTGCCGATATTGGTCTAAATTTGTTATTGATTATGAGAGGATTGGCATTTAGCAGTTTACGCGTAGGGGAGTGCTACCGTTTGATCAATTACGGTGAGCTTTTTGAGTTTGAGCTATTAAAAATCCTAGACAAGGATGAATTCCTACTTAAAGACCTTTTCACTTTAGAAACCTATAAGATGAGTCAACTTATCGGTTTTGGTAGGGGAGATGATTTAGAAATTAGGATGCTTTAAAGCTCATAATTAGATCGCTCCTTAGCCGCAAGTGAACTCTTTCCAGATAAACTCTCATCTAAGGCTCTGGCGGCTTCTCTGCCTTCCTGAATGGCCCATACTACCAAGGATTGACCTCTCCTCATGTCACCAGCGGTGAAGACTTTATCTATATTAGTTTTGTAGTTTTGAGCCTTAGCATTCCCTCTTCCATCTAGGTTGATATTCAATTGGCTCAATAATCCCTCTTTCTGGGTATGTACAAAGCCTACTGCGATCAGTACAAGGTCAACAGGATAAATCTTTTCAGTATCGGGGATTTCATCAAACTTCCCATTTCCCCAAACTACTTTTACCGTTTTAAGACCTGAAATATTTCCATTTTCATCTCCAATGAAAGATTTGGTTAATACGGACCAGGTTCTATCAACGCCTTCTTCATGAGAGGAAGAAGTTCTTAAAACCAAAGGCCATTCAGGCCATGGGTTGTGGACACCTCTGGTAACTCCAGGCTTGTCTAAAAGCTCAAACTGTGTGACTGACTTGGCGCCTTGTCTATTTGATGTTCCAATGCAATCAGAGCCGGTATCACCTCCACCAATGACAATGACATTTTTATCTGTAGCAAAGATGTCTTTTTTGTCAATGCTGAGCTCAGAAACTCGTTTATTTTGTTGAGTTAAAAAGTCCATGGCGAAATGAATACCTTTCAGATTCCTTCCCGAGAGGTCTATGTCTCGAGGTATGGTAGCTCCGGTAGCCAATAAGATAGCCGTAAACTGATTTTTTAGATCGTCCGTAGAGAGGTTAACCCCTACTTCAATATTTGTTTTAAAGAGGATACCTTCGGCCCTCAATAGATTTACTCTTCTTTCAACTACCCATTTTTCTAGTTTGAAATCAGGAATACCAAAACGGAGTAAGCCTCCTATTTTTTCGTCACGTTCAAAAACCGTCACTTGATAACCTGCCTTGTTTAACTGATCTGCCGCCGCCAGTCCTGCAGGCCCTGATCCAATCACGGCAACCGAACTGAGCTTTCTTTTTATGGGAGGCTTGGGCTGAATCTTACCTGATTCAAAAGCTTTCTCGATGATGCTTTTTTCAATATGTTC
>TARA_B110000046_G_scaffold29505_1_pt1 | contig 10287 bp, 5 predicted proteins | sample TARA_B110000046 | Tara Oceans TARA_B110000046 (sample SAMEA4397157) | marine metagenome | biome: Polar Biome; feature: [DCM] deep chlorophyll maximum layer (ENVO:01000326); material: water (ENVO:00002006), including particulate matter (ENVO:01000060) such as... | depth 40 m
TTCTTTATATCTTTTTAATGGAATATTTTTATCTTTTTTCAAACATAATTCTTTGAATTTAATCATAGCATCTAAACCATTGTCAGTTTCAGACCATGTAGATTTAATTAATCCATGTTTATACATATTTTTACCAATTGTTTTTAATGAAAAATTAAAACAATCTTTTATAATGATTGGTTCTGAACGAAAATAATGTAATAAATCTATTAAGGTCATTTTAGGTAATTTAATATCAGGAAATCTTTTATGAATATTTTCTAAATATGTTTTCTCAGCATGTCCCCAGTGATATATTTTTATATTATCATATTTACTAATAAAGGATGCCCAGTTAATAATATTCCGTTTTTCTGATTCAATAGTTAAATCATCTATAGTAAAATCTTTGAAAATATATCCATTATTTGAAATTAGAATTAAACCAATTATACATATATTTGGAGAATCTTTTTTGACATCATTATTAAAATAACTTTCAGTAGTTTCTAAATTTATCACTGATTCTATATCTAATACAAATTCAATTTTAGATGGTTTTAATATATCTTTAAAATCGTTTGAAATGTGTCGTGGTTCTATTATTAAATTTTCATGTTTATTCATATGGATAATTCTTTCTTGAATATCTCTAGTATTAGTATCTTTTAATTCATATAAATTATTTAGTAAGTAGGGATTATCCCAAGTAGTTATTCCCATATTAATTAGATAATTACGGTCTTCATATGAAATTCTCCATATTAGAGTAATTTCTTTTACTTTTTTTGCTAATTTTTTCTTTTCAGTTTCCCAACAACTTTGTTTGTTATTCATATTTGGATATAATTCTAAACATGATGGTGCCGGATATAATTGTAATTGATTTTCTCTTAATCTATTTAACCAATTTAATGAATAATATATTTTTTCTCTATATATGTTATCAAAAATAACTAATCCAATATGTTCTTGTTTATTCAATAATTCATTATTATATTTATAATCTTTTCCGAACATAAAATAAAAATTATTTCTACCTACATATTGTCTCAATGCTGAATTAAAACAATATAAAGAACATTTATTATAGAAAACATTATATGAATTACATATTTCTCTGCATCCTTTTTTAAATGTAAGAATTTCTGGAACAATATTAATGATTAAATAGTCATTTTTCGATATTGAATTAAATGAAATATTTTTTATTTGATTAAATATTTTTAAAAATAAATCTTTTTTAATTATAAAATCACATTTTACAATTAATTTATATTTATCATTCATTAAAATAGGATTAACAATTAATGGAACATTCTCTTGAATTTTGTGAATTGTTTGATTTATATTATTAAATTTATTAATAGATAATCTGGGATAAATTTCTTTAGATTTATCAATAATATTATTTAAAAATCCATCTATAAAATCAGAGGATACTTTATTTACATATTTATTAAAATAGTTATGTGCGTCTTTTTCAAAGTTTAAACCATTATTAAGGTGAGATTGTAATTGAAAAAAATCACAAATGGGGTCATTATTAATACAATTGCGAAGTAATTTAAATTCTCTAATTTCTGATAAATACTCCATTATTATTACTAAAAGAAATATTAAAATTATGATAATTAAATAAGGTCTGAATAATCATTTTCAATAATAGTTTTTATATCAGGTATTTTTAACAACTCATCTAGTGATAAATATGATTTATATTGATCTTCTCCATCATTTGTTTTAAATACTATATTAGATAAATCATATTCACCATCTTCATTCAAGAAATGATATAATAATATAAATTTAGTATCTTTAGCATTTTCCTCATGTTTGTATTTTAATAGTATATTATGTTTTAGTTTACTGAGGTTTTTCTCATTAGAATACTTACTAGATATTAATAAAAATCCAATCTTCACCGGCTCCGGCTTCAGAGCGGCGTATGAGAGAGTTAAAAGTTCCAAATCAAAAGGATTGATTTTATATTGCTTTTTTTTAATATTTTCTATAATATCCTCAATATTTGTTAGGTGACTGGCATTTCTGAAATCATTATCATATTTACTATAATGTGTCCGAATAAGTTTCGTATTATCGGGTGATTTATGCTGATTTAATATACCATAAATATCACTTTTAAGTTTCTCAGAAGATATTTCACCTTTGTTAATTTCTGAAAAACTATATTCTAATGCTTGAAAATCTAAATTATTATCATCAATATATGTTAATACATTACTATAAGGAAATATTTTTTTAATAATATTAGGTACACCTTTAATGATAGATTTAATAGGTTTAGATTCGTGAGATTGGTTTAGATAAGTATTTTCTCTATCATAGAAATTAATATCTCTAATAAATTTAGATTCTGATTTAAATAATTCATCTATATATTTATTTTGGTATTGTATATAATTAAAAAATACTTCATCATTTTTAGCAGTTTTATATAAATCATTTAAATTAATAGTATCCTGTAAAATACTAGATATTTTATCAATATTTTTATGAATTAATAATAAATCAATAAATTTATATATAATTTTATTAATTAATGATTTGCCTTCATCATAAATATCTGATTCTTTTACATATAATTTACATTTACCTGATGTGGAACATGGATATTGACAATCATCATTATTTTCAAAACATATTGCCGAATCATTATTTAATTTATGTTTTTCATATTCATCATCTGGTAATTTTATAATTATTTCGTCAATAATACATGGCGTCCCTGGACCACTGAGAGGTTCATACAAAAAATCAAATATATTAGTTTGTTTATCAAAATTCGTATGTATTCCATTATTTAATATTAAGTATAATTCATTTAATAATGGTTTTTTTATAGTTAATTTAGACACTTTACCACCTTTAACCTTATAATAAGCTGTTTTAGTGATAGTCCCTATAAATTTATTTTCATCATAAAAATAATCTATAAAATCAGTATTTTCTTCAACAATATCTACTTTTTTGTCACCAATAAATTTAGGAATTAATTTAAATGTATAAGGGGGTGAAGTTTTATTCAATTGCCAATCTTGTGTCTCCGTATTATATTCTTTCTCTGTAGTTTCTCTTTTTAAAAAGTAAATTATGTTTTGGATTGCCAAATTAGTGATATAATTTCGGTAATCATTATTAGTATTATATGATACTCTATTATCATTTTCTTTAGCAAAATTTTGCAGATCTTTATCAATAATAAATAAATCTTTATATCCTAATATTGGCGATCGTTTCATAAACTTATTTGTTTTATCATATTTTTCTGGTTTTATAGGTATATATGTATTATTTTTAAAAACAATATTAATAATATTATTTTTATCATCTATGATGAAACCTTTAACCTTTAATTTATCCATATATATTTCCACCCCGGGTTTGTCTTTTTTTAATACAACTTTTTTCTTACGATATTCTAGGTATTTTTTAAAAGATGGTTTATTATCAAATGAATAAATTAATTCATATCCATCAATAATTCCAGATGGAATTATAGGGAATATACAATTATTTTTAGTAATAACATGAGATACTTTACAATAAGGATCAATTAATAGTTTGTCTGGTTCATCATCACTCTGTTTTATTACTTTAATTAATGTTTCTAATGAAAAGTATTTGTCATCTTTATTTCTGTATATTTCTTTTATTTCACCAGAGATACTATCTAATATATTACCTATATATTCATTTATTTTTCCATCAGAATGCATATCATATTTAATATCACATTCCATATTTCCATTTTCCATCCGTTTGATAATATCATTAAAATAGTAAATAGGTTCATATATATCTCCTACTTTATATATAAAATTAAATATGCATTTATCATTATAAATATCATATGTATTTAATGGTAATCGTATATTAATGCTATCGTCATTATTTTCAAATAATATATAAATATGGTCATTTTTAATTTCAGACATTAAAGGTAAAATATATTTATAATCTTTAATTTCATTTGAATTTAGGTACTCAATAAAATTATTTTTAGATATGATTAAATCATATATAAATTTAATATTAATATCTGAATTATAAATTTTATCATTGAATTCATTAATATATCCATATTTATCAAAACCAGATTTACCTTTTTTTTTCATTAGTCTTATTCCATATTCTTCAAAATCATTTTTAATCTTTTTATAATCTTTATTATTAATATTGATTTTTTTTAATTGGTTCATAGTATTTTTTTCATCAGCAATATAGTCCACAAAATATTCAATATCATTAATATTATACTTAGAAGATTTAAATAATTGTACAATATTACCATCGCCACATTTCATAAATGTTAATAATGAATTTTCATCAGTTAATGATTTTTCTAATATGTCTTTTTTAAAATCAATATTATCATTATTTTTATTGTATAAATTGCTCAGTACATTTATTAAAGAATTTTCTTCTTGTTCTACACCAAATTTAATAAATCCTCCTAAATGACTATCATTATCATAGAATTCTTTTTCGAAGCCAAATAAGTTTTGTAACTCTGGATGAATATGAGCGAATTTATTAATATTTGATGGCGTTAAATCACCGATCCTAATATTAACCTTATTTAATTTTGGGGGCGGTTTTGGTTTACCCACTTCATATCCAGGTTTGTAGACATGACAACATGGCCATAAAAATCCATCTGCATTCGCCTTTGGTAGAAAGCGGGGTTGTATATATTTTACAATTTGTTGATGTAATAAATCATAATATTCTTCAGGTATTTTTTTAATAATATAATCATTGAACGGTTTCATATCTAAGTCGGAAACATCATCGTAGTTTTTAGAAAATATATCTGAGATAAATTTTTGGACTTTTGGATTATCCATAGTCTTCCTATCGGGGGTTTCTTTTTTGATCCAAACGAGTTCATTTTTAAAACCGGATGATTCTTTATCCTCTTTGATAATTCTCATACTATCTCTTAATCCTTTTTCTAATCTCTCAATATTTTTTGGATCTATTACATGTCTCTCTATTAAAAAATTATAAACTTCAAAATATCGTAAAAATTCTACCTGTGTTTTCTTTATTTCAGAGTCGGAAGCCAAAATGAATCCACCCTCATTACATATAATTGATTTATCAGTCCCAGCGTAGTCCGTGCGAGGTATAATATCATCTAGTCTGTCATATATATCTCTGGGGTGGATAGAAACACGTTTTGGAATATCCCAATATTTAGGACAAATATAATTAATATTTACAGTATTATCATCTATTTTATGCTGTGATATCGTATTTAAAAAGGAGGGGAACTCTATAGAATATGTAATACCTTTTTCATCTAATTCTTTTTTTAAATTAACAACAGTATCATTATCTAGTATATAATCACGAATCTCTTTGTATGTTAATTTTTTACCCTTTATCCTGACAGTTTTTAAAACATCATATTTTTTCAATTTTTCTAATTCATCATCCTCCAGAGGTATAGGCATTTTAATTCCTGAATTGTTAGTACACACGCGTGCGTAATTATTAATAAATAATTTATCATCAGCTTTTTGTAAATTTTTTAAAAATTGTATCTTCCTTACACCGCCAGCACTTTGATCAGTATCCAATGAGGGATCCGATAATGAATCGGACATAGAAATATCTACTAAATCTTCTTCTTGATCATTTGTCACTTGAGAATTATGTTTATATAATGGAGGTGGAGTATTATTTACTGGATATAATTGTTGCTCTTCCTGTATGTCATCTATTCCCTTATCAATATCTTCTGTAAATAATTTTTTCAGTTTTTTAGGTAATTTACCCTCTATAAATTCCGCGTATAATTTCATAAATATTTTTATAAATTGTATAATACGGTTTAATTCATTTCTGGATAGTACATTATAAATAGAAAATTTAATATAACGGTCTAGATATTTACTCATAATGATTTCAGCACCCGCTTCAGATGTTTTTAATGTTTTTTTTTTAAACTCAAAATTATTTATTGCAAACCATTTTTCGTGTTCTATAGTAGCCTCTTTAATACTGATCCCTGTATTTTGAGAAATAATTTCTATAAACTCTTCATGTGGAACATCCAGATCTGGATTATGTAATGCACTTATAATACTTTGTATTGTATCAATAGTTTCATAATTGTTAACACGTTTATATTTTAAACGAATGGTATCAGGATCTAAATCCTTTTTTTCTTTAACTATTCTGATATGTGTGGTAAAATTCTCTAAATATTTTAATAATTTTTGTTCATCATATATGGCGTCTCCAGAAACATCTTCGAAATTAATCATTGAAAATTCAATTGTAGCTTTCATAAAAGATATTTTACCATTATATTCACCTTGTTTCAATATAGGTATTTTGTTAATAGTATAGACGCCTACTCTATTTATATCATTGATTAAAGTATTAATATCTTTATTTAATTCTTTTAAAATATCATCATCAATATTTTTATTTTTATAATTATTAATTATAAAATCATAACTTCCATTCATAAAAAGAATAAATGAATAAAATAGACTATATTTCTTCAGATATGTTTTAAAAATCATACAATTTCTAGGTTGGATAGAAGGCGGCATATATTTAAAATCATATGGCAAAGATACATTATCAGAGAAATCATTTAATAATTTATTACATAGGGGTTTGCTTATTATCCTACTGGCATCGGAGTGTGGAAGCTTCAAGGCAGGTTTATATAATTTGAAAAATGAATTATTATAATCTTCTAGAATTAATTTTGTATAAAATCTTTCAGATGATAATTCATAATCTGAAAATAGTTTTATAATATTTATATTATTTTCAATATTAATACATTTGAAATTTAATAATGTGCTAGTAAATCCTTGTTCATTTAGTATTTTTGTTCCGTAATTATCTAATATACCCAAAAAATAATTATTACCAGCTAATAATTTTTTAATTTTTATAATATAATCTTTTCTTAGATCTGAATTATATTTATTTTTGTAATTATCAATATAATCTTTTCCAATATTTGGAAAATATTTATACACGACTGAATATAAAAATTGATTATCCATTTCAGGTTTCTGTCCTAATAAATCATTTAATGTAAAATAATAAATGTTATTATCTTCTGTGGGCCACGAGTTGAAATTACCTTCAAAAAGTTTGTTCATTAAATTATTTTTATTCACATTCATCATATTCCCTATTTTATCTACAAAGTTACCATCAATACAGTCTGTTAAATCTATTTTATTTTTATTAAATATTTGTTTAATATCTATATTATCATATGAAAAACCTATAAGTTTATAATCATTAACATAAGCACATATTTCATCAGTCAAAATATTTAATTTTACACATAATTTATTTAAAATAGTCAAATTTGTATCATCCGGATACAATTCTATATCACCATAAGTATCATCCGTTATTATATTAGTAAATTTAAATGATTGTTTTTGTGATGGTGTATCATATAATCGTGAACTATTACCAGCATGCGACATTATATTAATATATATAATATATTATTTAAAAATAAAGAATAAAAAAAATTCATTATATATCATCCATTAAATTATTAAATAGATTCTAATAAAGATAAAGCATATGGATCATTAGGATTTTTACACATAATTTTAATAATATATTCATCAGGATATTTATTAGAATTTAATAATGTTTTATTTTTACTATTTGAAATATATTGGGGCAACGAATAACTATGATATGAAATTCTTTTTTTGATAACTATTACATTCTCATTCTCAGATACTAAATTTAAATCCTTATTAGAAATAACCCCACCAACTAATTTAAGAATATTTCTAGTTTTAATATTATTTAATAATTCTTTTGCTTTATCTAATCGTGGATCTTCTATGAAATCGATTGTAGAGAATATATCATCAGTAAATTTACAGAATTTTATCCAATCGTCATTTATAACAGAATCTGAAATATTAAATACATTATTAATTTCAGTTAAAATTTCTTTAATGTGATATTCAATAGCAAGTACTGTAGGATGATTACATAATTGTTTATATAATGAATATCTAGAATGAAAGAATGAATCAATAGAACATTTTGCTTTTTCTGAATATACAATTTCATTTGTCACACTAATAAATGTGTTCTGTAAAATAGTATCTAGTTCAAATGAATATCTCATGCCTGAATATTTACAATCTCTTAAAATATAATCCATCCTATCAACATCGATACCATTCTCAGATGATACAATTTGATATAAATATTTTTTACTATATTCTAGTTCATCATAATTAGGATTAATTATATTACTAATAAATGATATATCATTACTATTATATCCTAAATTATATTTTTCATTCATATATTTAAATATTTCAATACTTCTTTCTTCATGTTCGGAATATATACCTATTTCATTTAACCAATCATCAAATAGATGAGATGAAATTGAATGTCCTAAATCATGAATAAGAGCAGCAACAGAAACTAATTTATATTCTTTTTCATTAAAATATAGACCCTTTTGGTTTAATAAGTCCATAAGCTTACATGATAGATGGTATACACCAATTGAATGTTCAAATCTGTGATGTGATGAACCAATCCATACAGAATATACAGCACCTCCTTGTTTTATATTTCTTAATCGCTGATATTCAGGAGTATCAATGATTCTTTTAGCATATTCAGAGATATTAATTTCACCATGAATTGAACAGAATACAATCATTATTTTATATTTAATAAATAATTTTTTTATAAAAATCAAATTTAAAAATATTTACATTATATACTATGAGTAATAATTCATCAATTATATATGAGAATGGTGAAGGTATTGATAAAGAAATTATTATAGCATTAATATCTTTAACAGGTAGTATGTGCACAGCAGTTCTGACTTTATGTGGAGTTTTTCTAAACCAAAATTACCATTCTGCTAAAACAGTAGATGCCAAAATAAAAGAAAACGTTAAAGTTAAAGCAAAATTAGTTGAAGATAGTAAGAGGAAAACTTCACCATTAAAAAGTCCTAATTTAGATATTGATAAATCGAAAAGTGCAGATATAAATTTAGATATTATTGAAGAATATAAAGGACCTTGTGAAATATTAGAAACAAAATTAGATACAGGTTTTTTTGGTGTGCGAGTAAATCAAAGTAATTGTCAGGGTATAAAAATACAGTGTATATTCTGTAAGAAACATTTTTGCCCTTACCATATCGGACCAAATAATAAAGGCGCATTTGGTGGTCATGTATGTAATGGACTCAATCCCTAATATAAACAGAATTAGTTAAAAATATATGGAGTACTACTTATTGCCATTCCACAATATTGAGCAGGATATTTAGCATAATCAACAGGTTTATATAATCCTATTTCTTCAGCTGCTTCTAATAATACTTTCATCCAATCCCAAAACTCAGGGGGATGTTGTAAAGTTATATTACAGACATGTGATAGTTCATGACATATTGTAAAAATAACTAAATTTCTATCATTAAATTCATAATTTCTATCTTTTGTATGTCTCAAACATAAATACAATTCTTCACCTTTATTTATCATATAAGATTTATATTTGTGATATGGATCTGATTCAGATAAATTATCTACTTTGAAATTATTTAATAATCTTTCAACTCCATTTTTTCTATATTCATATTCTGAATCACTTTTATCAGCATTATCTATATATTTTTCTCTTAATTTTTGAGATATTTTAAGTATATCTTTTTTATAACTTGCAAGTAAATTAGCAGCTTCTTGTGAATTTGGTAATTTTCTTACTAAATAAACCTGATCATCAATTGTTGATTTTACTCTAATAACCTCTTTATCAAATAAATCTTTATTAAAAAATACCATTACTAGAAAAAACACACATAATATTATCATAAATAATAATAAATCATCCATATATAATATATTAATAATTAAATTTGAAACTATATAATTATATATTAATAATAATAATGGATTTGAATTTCTTGAGTGATACTAAACTCTCAGATAAAATTAAAAAACATAAATTAGGAGATTTAAAACAAGATTATTTAAATAGAATACAAATATTGACAGCACACGAGAGTAAATTAAATAATAAAATTATAGCAGAATGTAACCATGACTATGTAATGGAAAGAGAATCATGTCAATATGGAGAAAGGTACTATGTATGTAAAAATTGTGGGAATATAAGGTGATATATTATATACATTATATATATGAAGAAATTAATATTTGCCTCCTTAATATCAACCAGCGCCCTTTTTTATTCTTATTATTATTGTTATAACAAAATAAATAATAT
>TARA_B110000046_G_scaffold183541_1_pt1 | contig 10285 bp, 9 predicted proteins | sample TARA_B110000046 | Tara Oceans TARA_B110000046 (sample SAMEA4397157) | marine metagenome | biome: Polar Biome; feature: [DCM] deep chlorophyll maximum layer (ENVO:01000326); material: water (ENVO:00002006), including particulate matter (ENVO:01000060) such as... | depth 40 m
TCGATTCTAAAGGGTAGGCAGATAGATTCTAAGAGTAATTTTAGAACTAGATAAATGATAAGAACCTTATTTTAAGGTACAGAATTCGGCTTACAAGTCTGCTTTTTATTTTTAATTTTATCAAATTCACATAAAAAACTTTCAAACACCCTTTTCTGTTGAATTAAATTTAATGTTATTCAAAATTATCTTTATTTATTCATAAATTATTGCAATTTATTATTTATAGTTTAAAATTGATTTTAATACTGTAAGTTTGTGCAATAAAACTCTTAAAATTTATATATAATATGGCTTTTGATATTGATATGATTAAGCAAGTATACGCTTCTATAGTAGAACGTGTTGACGCTGCTCGTGAAGTTACAGGTAAACCATTAACGCTGTCTGAGAAAATTTTATATTCTCATTTATGGGATGGTAATCCTGAAAAGGCATTTGTAAGAGGAAAAGATTATGTAGATTTTGCGCCAGACAGAATTGCTTTACAAGATGCTACTGCACAAATGGCATTATTGCAATTTATGCAAGCAGGTAAAAGTAAAGTAGCAGTTCCTACAACTACTCACTGTGATCATTTAATTCAAGCTAAAAACGGAGCAAGTACAGATTTACAATCAGCTTTAAATACAAGTAATGAGGTATTTAATTTTTTAGAATCTGTTTCTAATAAATATGGTTTAGGTTTTTGGAAACCTGGAGCAGGGATTATACATCAAGTAGTTTTAGAAAATTATGCATTTCCAGGAGGAATGATGATTGGTACAGATTCACATACAGTGAATGCTGGAGGACTAGGTATGGTTGCTATTGGAGTTGGTGGAGCAGATGCTGTAGATGTAATGGCAGGTATGGCTTGGGAACTAAAATTCCCAAAATTAATTGGTGTAAAATTAACGGGTAAACTTTCTGGTTGGACTGCACCAAAAGATGTTATTTTGAAAGTAGCTGGTATTGTTTCTGCAAAAGGAGGAACTGGCGCTATTGTAGAATATTTTGGTGAGGGTGCAATAGGCATGTCTTGTACAGGTAAAGGTACAATTTGTAATATGGGAGCCGAAATAGGAGCAACAACTTCTACTTTTGGTTATGATGAATCTATGGAACGTTATTTACGCGCTACAGATAGAAGTGATGTTGCAGATGCTGCGAATAAAGTAAAAGATTATTTAACCGGTGATGCAGAAGTATATGCAAATCCAGAACAATATTTTGACCAAGTTATTGAAATTAACTTATCAGAATTAAGCCCATTATTAAACGGGCCTTTTACGCCAGATTTATCTACAAATGTTGGATCAGACATGACTGATGTCGCTAATAAAAATGATTGGCCATTAAAAGTAGAATGGGGATTAATTGGTTCTTGTACAAACTCTTCTTATGAAGATTTATCGAGAGCTTCATCAATTGCACAACAAGCTATTGATAAAGGTTTAAAAATGAAGTCAGAATTAGGAATTAATCCAGGTTCTGAAAAAGTAAGATATACTGCAGATAGAGATGGTATTATAGGTATTTTCGAAAAGTTAGATGCTAAAATATTCACAAATGCTTGTGGACCTTGTATTGGTCAATGGGCTCGTTATGACGATCCTAAAAATGCACCTAAGAATTCAATAATTCATTCTTTCAATAGAAATTTTGCAAAACGGGCAGATGGTAATCCAAATACACATGCTTTTGTTGCATCACCAGAGATGGTCGCAGCAGTTGCGATTGCAGGTCGTTTAGATTTTAATCCGATGAAGGATATATTAATCAATATAAACGGAGAAGAAGTAATGTTAGATGAACCAACTGGATGGGAATTGCCTCCAAAAGGTTTTGAAGTAAAAGATGATGGATATTTAGCACCAGAGGAAGATGGTAGCGGAGTTGATATTAAGGTAAATCCAGATTCTGAAAGATTAGAATTATTAGCACCTTTTACTCCTTTAGGAAATGATTTATCAGGTGTTAAATTATTAATAAAAGCGCATGGGAAATGTACCACAGATCATATTTCGATGGCGGGACCTTGGTTGCGGTATCGCGGGCATTTAGATAATATATCTAATAACTGTTTAATTGGAGCTGTGAATGCGTATGGTATGAAAACAAATTTTGTTAAAAACCAATTAACAGGAGAATTTGGAGGTGTACCCGATACTGCAAGAGCATACAAGGCTGCAGGAGTTAAAACAATTGTAGTTGGAGATCATAATTATGGTGAAGGCTCTTCTAGAGAGCACGCAGCAATGGAGCCTCGTCATTTAGGAGTTGCCGCTGTTATCGTAAAATCTTTTGCTAGAATTCATGAAACAAATCTAAAGAAACAAGGAATGTTAGGTTTAACATTTGCTAATGAAGCTGATTACGACTTAATACAAGAAGATGATACGTTCAACTTTATTGATTTAAATGAATTTACTTCTGATAAACCATTAACGTTAGAAGTTGTTCATGCTGATGGAAGTAAAGATCTGATTATCGCAAATCATACTTATAATGAAGGACAAATAAAATGGTATAATGAGGGTTCTGCTTTAAATTTAATTAAAAAGCAAAATGCTTAATTATACATTTATTTATAAAAAAACTCCTGAATTTCTTCAGGAGTTTTTTTATATGTAAATAAAAAATGCCCAACTTAGTTTAAAACTAAGATTGGGAAACAACTAACCAACCAGTTGTTAAACTTATTTAACATTAATTGTCAAAGGTATTTTATATATTTCCCCTTTTATAGTACCTCTTACATCAACTTTTTTGTAGTTCAATTTACTTTTAATGAAAGCTTTTAATTTATTAATATTAGAATCCACAGAAATAATAACAATTTCATTTTGATTGTTAATAATAAAAGAAATCTCAGCAGTACTAGGTTTATTTAGTTCTATTGAAATTTTGCTTCCTAAAATTGATATAATTTCTGTTCTAAGTTCTTTTGTTTTCGAAGGATTTACTTCTGTTGCATTTAGAGCATAAATGGTTGATAAGCTAATCGCTAAAATTGTGATGATTGATTTTAATTTTCTCATAATAAATATTTTAAGTTAAATGTATATATGAGAAAGACGGCTTTAATTATAAAACGTTTCAGAAAAAATACAGTTTAATATATCCTTAACATTATTTAACTATAATTAAGATAAGATGACATAATTAAGTGTTGGAACTTATTTTTTAGCCTTTTCAACCAATTCTAATTGTTCTAATTTGGCTTTGGTAGTAAATATGCCATAATTAATAAAAACGTTTTTCTTTTCTATCTTATCAATAGTTCCTACAGAATTAGAATCGATTATTCGAACTCTATCATTAACTCCATAAATATATTCAGATTTTTCTTGTGCAATTTTTACTTCCTCATTTTTCTTTTCCTTTCTAACTTCAATAACTTTTTCTAAAACCTCTTTTTCCACTTTTTTAATCACTTCTTGTAATTGTTTTTGAACAACTTTTGCTTTCTCTTTCTGTGATTTGGTTTTCAGGTTTATAGGGTTTTTCTTTGCATACTTTACCTTTTCATCTACAACCCATTTATTAAAATTGGTATTTAGTTCTTTTTTATTGTTGTTCTGAAAGTATTTGTTTAGAAATTCGTTAATTTTCCTTCCTAATGATAGCATTCTTTGGTTGCTATCATATAATTCTTGAAAACCAGCTAGTTTCAGCTGAATTTTATCTTCTTTTTCCTGTAAGTTTTCTAAATATTCTTGCCCCTTAGATTTCTGTTTTTCTAGATTATCAGAGTTTCTTTGTAGTTTGTTTCTTTCCTTCTGTAATTTAGAAATGGTTCTATCTAAACGCACCTTTTCAGTATCTACACGCTTTTTAGCTTTGTTGATAATACTAAACGGAATTCCGTTTTTCTGTGCTACTTCAAACGTAAAAGAACTTCCGGCTTGCCCAATAAATAATTTGTATAAAGGTTCTAAAGAACGTTCATCAAACTGCATATTTGCATTTGTCACGTTTTCTAACTCGTTTGCCAAGACCTTTAAGTTTGAGTAGTGGGTTGTAATAATCCCGAAAGCTTTCTTTTCATAAAATTCTTCCAAGAAAATTTCTGCCAAAGCACCACCCAATTCAGGGTCTGAACCCGTACCGAATTCATCAATTAAAAACAACGTACTTTCATTACAGGTACGTAAAAAATTACGCATGTTTTTTAATCGGTAACTATAGGTACTTAATTGATTTTCGATAGATTGATTATCTCCGATATCTGTTAAAATCGATTCAAATACATAGGTTTGACTGCGTTCATCTACTGGAATTAAAATTCCACTTTGCAACATTAATTGCAATAACCCAATGGTTTTTAAAGTGATACTTTTTCCACCAGCATTTGGACCAGAAATAACTATAATTTGTTGTTTCTCATTTAATTCTATCGATTGAGAAATAGTCTCTATTTTCTGAGCATTATTTTTTCGCCATAATATAGGATGCACTGCGTTTTTAAAAAAGATTCTTTTTTCTTTCGTAATTTTAGGTAAAATAGCATTCATTTCTTGTGCATATTTTGCTTTAGCACCAATAACATCGGTATGTACTAAAAAGGCTAAATATTCTTCTAAAAGAGATGTAAAAGGACGAATTGTTTCGGCGAGCGTTCTTAATATTTTAACAACCTCTTGTTTTTCTTCGTATACTAAATTTTGAAACTCTCTACTATACGCAAGTGTTGCTTGTGGTGCGATATATACTATATTACCAGATTTTGAGGAACCTAATAAACTCCCTGCAATTTTTCTTCTGTGCATTGCAGAAACAGCTAAAACACGCTGATTGTCAACTACAGTTTCTTTAATATCATCTAAATAACCAGCCGCAATAGATTTTGAAAGTGCGCTAGAAAAACTTGCACCAATTTTACCACGAATATTATTAATGTCTCTTCTAATTTGTTTTAAAACAGAAGAAGCATTATTCTTTACTTCACCAGAAATATCAATAATTTTTTTAATTTCATCATCTACATACGTTGTAAATTCTATTTTTTGAGAAAGAGCAAAGAAAGTAGGAAACTGAATTTGAAATTTCTTGAAAAATTTTATTAATTCATTTACCGTTAGGGAAGTAGTTGCTATTTTTAAAAAATCAGCTGTTTCTATAAAGCTATTTTCTATTGCCAAACGCTTTACACTATCTGTAACATTATCATACCCATGATTTGGAACCCTATTTTCACTTTGAAATGAAGATAAATATTCATTCACCAAATGCAACTCTATAAATAGCTGTTTTCTACTAGGTATTGGTTTAATCTCTCTTACGTTTTCTTTTCCTAGGCCAGAAATACAATGTTCTGAGACATGTTGTAAAACAGTCGAAAACTCTAAATCTTGTAATGTTTTTTCTGAAATGTTTTTACTCAAAATAGTATCTTTGATATAACTACAAAAATAACAAACTATGCACATAAAAATAGCTGATAGTTGGAAAAATATTTTGCAAAACGAATTTAAAAAATCATATTTCAAAGAATTAGCAACATTTGTAAATTCAGAATATTTAAACCACATTTGTTATCCGGAAAAAACAGCCGTTTTTGCTGCGTTTGACTTCTGTTCTTTAGAGGATTTAAAAGTAGTTATTATTGGTCAAGATCCTTATCATGGTAAAGAACAAGCCAATGGTTTGTGTTTTTCTGTAAAAGACGGAATTAAGCACCCACCTTCATTAAAAAATATATTTAAAGAAATTACTACAGATACAAACAAAGTATATCCAGAAAGCGGGAACCTAGAAAAATGGGCAGAGCAAGGGGTTTTATTACTGAACGCAACTTTAACTGTAAGAGCTCACGAAGCAGGAAGTCATCAAAAAAAAGGGTGGGAAACTTTTACAGACGAAATCATTAAACAAATTTCTGATCAAAAAAAGAATGTTGTTTTTTTACTCTGGGGAAAATTTGCAGAAAGTAAAATAACCCTTATTAATCGTAATCAACACACAGTTTTTTTAGCTCCTCATCCATCACCTTTAGGAGCTTGGAGAGGTTGGTTTGGATGTAAACACTTTTCTAAAACAAATAAATTTTTAAAAGAAATAGGGAAAGAGGAAATTGATTGGTAAATTAGAATACCTTCGTATTCTTAGTATTTAAGGCAGAAGTAATCTGTTAAATTGAAAGCTCATTTATAGGGTTTTTTGGTTGCCTTGTAATTATATTATAATAAAAAATCCGCTAAAAAGCGGATTCATTGAATTTAAAATTAAGAGAAAATTGACTTTTATGAGAAATCAGTTTGTTGTAAAGTTGATTGAATAGTTATATTGTCAGCGAGACCACAAGATTGTGATGCACTTCTACATGACGAAAAGCAAATAATTCCTAAAATAAATACTACAATAAATACTATTTTTTTCATTGATTCTTCTTTCATGTTTAAATGTACATATTTTTTATGAATTCTCCTGAGTTTTTCCTTTTATCAATAACGTTGAACTTTATCATTTTATTTTGAATGCGTGTAATTAAATTTTTAGTCATAGGTTTTCCATCATTCCATTCTGTAATTTTTAACCATTCTTGTATGTCTTCTAATTGTTGTTTATATCTATTTGCTAACGTTTTATCTAGGTTTTTAATTTCTTTAAAATCTCTAGTTTCAGTATTAATAATATCTAAAACCTTTTTAACTTCATAAAAATTATTTTTTAAATCTTCATTTCTAACAGCAATAACAAAACATGGCCAAGGAGAAGGGGAGTTACCAATTCTTCTAAATATCCCACTATCCACTAAAGGTTTTGTTGTAAAATGTTCCCACATAAAATAATCTGCGTCACCATTGTTTAGTGCATCAATTCCGCCTTGTAAATTATCTACAACCTTAAATTTTAATTTAGAAACATCCCAACCTTGGTTGTTCGCATTTACAATCGCCATTAAATGAGAACCAGAACCAAGTCTACTAATAGCAATTGAAGCGTGTTCTAAATCTTTTATTTTTTTAAAGACTGATTTTGCAGCCACGTGAATTCCCCAAATTAAAGGTGTTTTTACATAGGTTTGGAGAATTTTAGAAGGATTTCCATCAGCTATATCTTTGATAATTCCTTCAGTTAGAACTATAGCAATATCAACATCCCCATTTCTTAGCGCTTTGCACATTTGCCCTGTTCCACCAGGGAAATCTCGCCAACGCAAATTAATTTCGTGCTTGTCGTATTCTTTATTTTTTAGAGTGTTGTACCAAGGATAATTAAAATGTTCTGGAACACCTCCAACATTTAGGTTGGTCATTTACTCAATTAATTTTTCTAACGTGTACACTATTAAATCCGATACAATTTTCCCAGGATCTTCACTAAAAGTTCCATCGGCTCTATTCGCAATAATAGCATTGATAGAGCAAGCATTGTGACCTAATAATTTAGACAAACCATAAATGGCAGAAGTTTCCATTTCTAAGTTCGTAATTCTATTTTCTTTAAAATAAAAGCTATCTATTTTATGATTTAAATCCGCATCTTGTATCGCCAACCTTAAAACTCTTCCTTGAGGTCCATAGAAACCACCTGCAGTTGCAGTAATTCCTTGATGAGTTTTCTCTGAAATAAACTTTTTAGCGAAATCACTAGCATTTGAGATCACTAAAGGATGTGCTTTTTTAGCACTCCAATTTGTATGTGCTACAAAAGCATTTTCTATTTCTAAATTTGAAATTTCATCAACCTGATAGGAATGAAGTAATCCATTTAAATCTAAACCATGAGAACTCACCAAAAAAGAATCTACCGGTATATCTTTCTGTAAAGAACCAGAAGTACCAATTCTAACAATATTAAGTTTTGTTAATATTTCTTTCGGTTGCCTAGTTTGTAAATCAATATTTACCAAAGCATCCAATTCGTTTAAAACAATATCTATGTTATCTGGACCAATTCCTGTCGAAATAACTGAAAAGCGTTTGTTTTTATAAGTTCCTGTGGTAGTTTTAAACTCACGTTTTCGAGTAGTGAATTCTATAGAGTCAAAGTGTTTTGAAATTTTATCTACTCTATCTTGATCGCCAACAAAAATAATATCTGTAGCAATATTTTCTGGTCTTAAATTTAGATGATAAATACTTCCATCAGGATTTAAGATCAATTCAGATTGTTTAATACTCATTTAAGATGTTATTTGTAATAATTTATTTGTTTCATTTTGATACAAAAAACTATATTTTTTTGAACCTCCAAGATAAGAAATATCATTTCTTATCTGACCATAAAAATTGATTTGATTTTCGAGCACTCGCTTCCCTTTACTAGATAGTTTAACAGGTGTAAAAGAGCTGAATAATGTATTTAATGATTTAAGATGATGGCCATATTGTACATCTCCAAAACCATAAACCTTTTCCTCTTTTATGAGTCTAGAAATCAATTTGTTTTTTGAGGGAAAATTTTGATTATCTACTGTTTTTAGAATTCTGTTTTCAATTTTATTTAATCCATTTTCAATAGAAGGAAAACGTTTTAGATGCGCTTCAATAGCTGCTGCTAAATGTTTAAAAGGAGAAATTGAGTTTAACTTATAGACTGTTTCTAGCCTTAATGGAGAATCTGAACAATACAATTGCCAAATATAATCTGCATATTCAATATCATCTTGCTTTAATTCAATTCTATTTTTATACTGTTGTTGAATTTGTGTTGCATTTAATTTAGATAAACCTACATTTTTTTTAGAACCATTAAGTTTTGCTGAACAAACTAAAGAAATTTGATAGCCTTTTCTATAACGTTTTAACCAACTAATTACTGCAAGCATATTAATTTGACAGAACAAATCCTGATCAAACCACAAAACAATTTCATCTTGTTCTTTTTCATTACATAGATTTCTATATTCTTTTAACGTATTATCTATAAAGTTTTTTTTACTTATGTTATAAGAAGTTCTAAGAAACTCAAATCTATTTTTCCAAAAAGACTCACTTCCAATATCTGAAGTAGTTTTTCCTTCAGAAAGCATTTCTCTCCAAGTGATAAAACTACCAGAAAAATTTATTTTTTTGAGAGAATTAGTCGTAATGTCTCCATTTGTAATGTGTAATACTGATGCTCGCATAATTTTTAAAAAAAACGTTTATTGAATTATTATATTGTACAACAACATACTAACCTCCAACTCTTTTCACTTTGAATCCTTTAACTTTTAACATAGACATTATCTGGTCTCTGTAATCTCCTTGAATGATGATTTTATCCTCTTTAAAACTACCACCAACACTTAATTTTGTTTTAATTTCTTTTGCTAGCATCTTAAAATCTGAAGTGGCTCCTGTATATCCTTCTAAAATGGTAATTGGCTTTCCTTTTCGCATTTCATACTTGCAAATTATTGGATCGTCTTGTAACCAAATCGTTGTTTTCTCAACGACAACCTCTGCAGTTTCTTGATGCTCAGGAAATAAATTTTTTAATTGATCTTTAAAATCCATTTTTTTCTAGTTTTCAGTATTCAGATGCAGCTTTTAGTTAATTTGTAACTTAAAACTAAAACAGACTGTTTTACTTTTTAAGACCCAATTCTTTTAAGCGCTCATCCAAAAAATCACCAGCAGTAATGTCCTCAAATTGTTTAGGGTTTTTTTGATCTATACAATTTTCTAATACATCAAGTTTCATGTCAGATACTGGATGCATAAAAAACGGAATAGAATAACGTGAAGTTCCCCACATTTCTTTTGGTGGATTTGTAACTCTGTGAATCGTAGATTTTAATTTATTGTTACTATGCCTAGCAAGCATATCACCTACATTAATCATTAATTCATCTGGTGCTGCCATGGCATCAATCCAATCTCCTTTATGATTTTGAACTTGCAACCCCTTTCCTTGAGCTCCCATTAACAAAGTAATTAAATTAATGTCTCCATGAGCTGCTGCTCTTTCTGCTCCTTTTGGTTCTGTTTTGATTGGTGGATAATGAATCGGACGTAAAATACTATTTCCGTTTTTCATGTATTTATCAAAATATATTTCTTCTAAACCTAAATGTAATGCTAAAGAACGCAACACATATTTTGCTGTCTTTTCTAGCATTTGATAAGTTTCTTTACCTACTTCGTTAAACCTAGGTAATTCCTCTACATTCACGTTTTTAGGATATTCTTTTGCATATTTAGAGTCATCATCAACATATTGTCCAAAATGCCAAAACTCTTTTAAGTCTCCTTCTTTTTTCCCTTTAGCAGATTCTTTTCCAAAAGATACATATCCTCTTTGACCTCCAATCCCTGGAATTTCATATTTTTCTTTTACATCAGTAGGTAAAGCAAAGAAGTTTTTAATT
>TARA_B110000046_G_C13025555_1_pt1 | contig 10268 bp, 8 predicted proteins | sample TARA_B110000046 | Tara Oceans TARA_B110000046 (sample SAMEA4397157) | marine metagenome | biome: Polar Biome; feature: [DCM] deep chlorophyll maximum layer (ENVO:01000326); material: water (ENVO:00002006), including particulate matter (ENVO:01000060) such as... | depth 40 m
CCAAAACCTTTATGTAAATTGTTTACTTCTATCATTTACGTTAGTAACATTTGAGTTAAAAAATAATTGGCAAGTACTATTAAAATAATTGTCCAAACTACAGATTGCGTACTCGCTTTACCAACTGCAATAGAACCACCTTTAACATAATAGCCATGATAAGATGGCACTGTGGCAATTAAAAATGCAAAAATCAATGTTTTAATCATTGCATAGGTAATTAAGAAGGGGTCAAAAGTAGTTTGAATTCCTTCGATATAATCTGTCCCTGTAAATAAACCTGATAAAACACCTGTAACCCATCCTCCAAAAATGCCCATAATCATAGCCAAAATAATTAAAAAAGGATAGAAAAAAACAGTTGAAAGAACCTTTGGAAGCACTAAATAGTTTAAAGAATTAATACCCATCACCTCTAATGCATCAATTTGTTCTGTTACACGCATTGCACCGATACTTGATGTAATATATGAACCTACTTTTCCTGCTAAAATAATTGAACAAAATGTAGGTGCAAACTCCAAAATAATGGATCTTTTTGCCGCAAAACCTATCAATGATTTTGGTATAAAAGGGCTATCTAAATTTAAAGCTGTTTGCAAAGCAATAACGCCACCTATAAAAAAAGAAATAAAAATAATAATGCCTATAGATTTTAAACCTAGTTCTTCAATTTCTTTCATTAAAGCCTCATAAAAGACCCTTGTCTTTTGTGGCTTTTTAAAAACCTGAGTAAGCATTAAAAAGTATTTACCTATATGCTCTATGTAATTCATAGATTTAATTTTATGCTAAAGTATTAAATTTACATGAATAGAATGTAAAATTTGGGATATCAAAATAAAAATTAATTACTTTTGATATAATATTTTAAATATCTCCTTTTTATGAAAAAAATTATCTGTTTTTTAATACTCTCGATTATATTTTCTATAAGCTGTAAGTCTCAAGAAACCACGCAACAAAAACCAAAACTTGTTGTTGGTATTGTTATTGATCAAATGCGTTATGATTATTTAACTCGGTTTACTGATCGGTTTGGTGAAAATGGATTTAAAAGATTATTAAATAACGGGTTTTCTGTCGAAAATGCTTACTATAATTACATACCTACTTATACCGCAGTTGGGCATGCCTCAATTTATACAGGGACAACACCAGATAATCATGGAATAATTTCTAATAATTGGTATGATAAATTTTTAAAAAAATCTATTTATTGTGTTGATGACAATAACTATAAAACTGTCGGAAACACTAGTGATACAGGGAGTAAATCTCCGTTTAGGATGTACACAACAACAGTTACAGACCAATTGCACTTAGCACAAAACATGAATGGTAAAACAATTGGAATTGCCATAAAAGATAGATCTGCGATTTTACCAGCGGGCCATACAGCAAATGGTGCTTATTGGTTTGATGGTGGGAAAAACGGTCAATGGATTTCTTCTACTTTTTATATGGAAAGTTTGCCTAAATGGGTTACAGATTTTAACAGTTCGGGCAAAGCAAACGATTATTTAAAAAATCCCTGGAATTCTCTTTATGAAATAAAGACCTACACGAATAGCATCATTGATGATAATATATTTGAAGGGAAATTTAAAGGGGAAACAACAACTTCTTTTCCTCATGATATTCCTAGTTTAAAAGCATCAAATGGCAATTTTGATATTTTAAAAGGAATTCCTGCAGGTAATTCTTTTACATCAGATTTTACTAAAGCAGCTATTATTGGAGAAAACTTAGGGAAAAGTAAGTTTACTGATTTTTTGGCCATCAGCTTTTCGTCTACAGATTATATAGGACATCAATTTGGTCCAGCATCTAAAGAAATTGAAGACACTTACCTACGCTTAGACAAAGATTTAGCAGATTTATTATCGTTCTTAGATAAACAAGTTGGAGAAAACAACTATACTGTCTTTTTAACTGCAGATCATGCAGCAGTCGATGTACCTGCATATTTACAATCAGTAAAAATACCTGCGCATTATTTTGATACTAAAAAGTTTAGACAAGCTGTAATAGCAATCACTAAAAAATATTTTAATTCTATTGAATTAATTGAGAATATTTCTAATTATCAAATATTCTTAGACAAACAAAAGATTGAATCTTTGGGCTTGGATAAAAATACAGTAGCAGAAAAATTAGTAGAAGAAGTTATAACTCTTGAAGGAATTTACAAAGCGGTAACCGCTAAAACCTTGCAAACAAGTAGATTTACTGATGGAATTATGAATTCATTACAGAATGGATACAATCAAAAATTTTCTGGTGATGTAATGCTAATTCCATTTCCGGCAACTTTAACTGGTGGAAGAACGGGTACTTCACACGGTTCTGGTTATTCTTATGATGCACATATTCCTCTAATTTTTTACGGAAATGGAATAAAAAAAGGTGTCTCAAAAAAGAGATATGAGATAATTGATATTGCGCCAACGATTGCTAACTTATTAAAAATTGAAGTTCCTAATGCATCCACAGGAAAAATTATTGATGAGGCATTAAAATAATTAATTGATTATGATGTTTAAATCTTCCTTTTTATTTTTAGTTATTTTTCTAGAATCCTTTTTAGGACAAAGTCAGATAAGTGATTTTAAAGAAAAATTTGAGCTACCCTCTGCTGTAGAAGAAACATCTGGATTGTTGTTTTTAGACGGAAAAATTATTACGAATAATGATGGTGGAGATGCTGCAAATTTATATGAAATAGATAGTTTAACAGGGAACTTATTAAGAACTATCAACATTAATAACGCTACAAATATTGATTGGGAAGACCTTGCTGATGATGAAACTTATATTTATATTGGCGACTTTGGAAATAATAATGGTACAAGAACTGACCTGAAAATTTACAAAATTTTAAAATCAGATTTTAAAAACAATACCCAAGTTTCTTCAGAAATCATTTCATTTTCTTACGAAGACCAAACAAATTTTAATAGCTCTAATACTCATAATTTTGATGCTGAAGCCTTTGTTATTTATGAGGATTCTATTCTCATTTTCACAAAAAACAGAGGTGATTTTAAAACCAATGTATATAAAATTCCAAAAACTATTGGCAATCACACAGCTGTAAAAGTTAGTTCAGCCAATGTTGCTGGTTTAATTACAGGAGCAACTTACAATGGTAATTTTTTATTATGTGGTTATGATGGAAATTTAATTCCTTTTTTAGTTCAAATAAGTTATGATAGAGCTCCTGGAGATGATATATTTTCATCTGGGTTTACTAAAGAATCTTTAACATCTCAACTAGGACAAGGAAGTCAAGTTGAAGCAATTACCAGCTTTAAGCTCGGCAAATATTACATTTCTAGAGAGTTCTTCAGTACATCTGTAGCTGGAATTGAATTTACTTTCGCTCAAAAATTATATGAATTTACGGATGCTAGAGACTTCTTACTATCAATAGGTGAAAATAATTTAGAAAATTTTAAAGTATCCCCAAATCCAACTTCGAACAAATTATACCTCAACAGTAAAAAAGCAATTAAAAAAGTTTCGTTATTTAATATTATAGGTGATAAAATTTTAAGCTTTAACTCTGATAAAAAAGAAATAAATATTTCTCATTTTTCTAAAGGAATCTATATTTTAAGAATTCAATTTGAGGATCACAAAAGTATCGTTAGAAAAATAATCAAACTTTAAAAATTAGGTTTCCCGACTATTCTTTAAATGCTTTTCGAGAAAAGATGATTCGAATAATTAAATAAATAAGCTTACTTCAAAATATTCCTGAAGTAAAGCAAAAAACAACTTAGCTTTCCACATTAATGTTTATAAAAATTATAGTTTGCTAATTCAGACACTCCCAAACAGAATTAAAAAGTGTTTTTTTTTTATAAAAAAAGAATTAGCACTTACTCCAATTTATCTTTTAGGTAAAAAAACTTCAGCCATCATACAACGTGCGCTTCCTCCTCCACAGGTTTCTATCGTTTCTAAAGAACTAGATATAATTTTGCAATGTCTATTTATTTGAGCTCTCTGAATTTGTGTTAAACAATCATAAGCAGCTTGACTCATAACCAAAAAACGTTCGTTATTTTTTCCATGGACTTGCAACATGTTTCCAGCAAAGTTATTTACTTGCTCTTCAGTAATATCTATTACTTGTTTCTTGTCTTCCTTTAAATGTTTTAAAAAAATTTTACGTTCTTTTTTGTCATCAATTGAAGATAAACAAACTACTGCAAATGTTTCTGCAATACACATCATAACATTTGTGTGATAGATTGCTTCTCTTTTATTATCCACAGTTTGATTTGCCGTAAAAACAACTGGTGTATATTCGAAATCTTCACAGAATTCAATAAATAATTCTTCATCGGCTCTTGGAGAAATAGCACAATATGCTTTTTTGTTTTCTCTATCTAAAATCATACTTCCAGTTCCTTCTAAAAATATTTGTTCTTCTTCCGCAGAAGTATAATCAACAATATTTTCTATTAGACAGCCATGCTTTTCTAATGTTTCTAAAACATCTTCTCTACGTTCTAAACGTCTGTTTTCTGCAAACATTGGATACATCGCTAAAGTTCCATCCGCATGGAAAGAAACCCAATTGTTGGGGAAAATTGAGTCTGGAGTATCAAGTTCTTTGTTATCTAACACTACAATGACTTCAACACCAAAACTTCTTAACGTATCAACATAATCATCAAACTCCTTCTGAGCTTTAGAGTTTATTGTTGCTGGCAATAAATCTTTCAGTGTTTTTTGATAATAATTATTGACAGCAGTTTGTTCATTCATCCTGAAATTTACAGGACGAATCATTAAGATTGTATTTGTAGTTTGTTGCATCTAATTTATATATTTCTTGTTTGCAAAATTAGTTTTTTTTTTAAATGGTTTTTAAGATCACTTTAAGAAATAATTAAATCATCTTCATTTATATTTTAATCTCTTATTAGAGGCATTGTAGAGCACCTTAATAGACCTTCTTGTTTTGCGATTTCTGCATAAGGAACTTCCTCCACTGTGAAACCATTTTCTCTTAACCAAGAGTTTAATCGTGTAAAATTTTGTTCTGAAATGATTACCTCTTCAGAAATTGAAAACACATTACTATTCATGTTATACATTTCCTCTTTTGTAACTTCAAATACATTTTCTTTTCCAAAATAATTGAGCAACCATTGATATTCACTTTCAATTAAGAATCCATTTTTATGCAAAATGGCTTTATCTTTTCCTATCGGTTGAAAACAGCAATCTAAATGTAGTGCATTTTCTTTGGGATTTGTATTCGATTTTCTTAGTTCAAAAGATTTTACAGTTTTATGAGGAAACAACTCTTGTAAAACAATTACAGCATCTGTATTTGTACGAGCTGTAATAAAATCTGGATAATCTGCTCCTGAATAACTACCTATGAAAATATATTCATTCCAAGGCATAACGTCACCACCTTCTACATGACATTCTTCAGGTAAGACAATTACGTTGTCGGGATTTATTTGAGAAATAACATTATGTATTGCTTTATATTCTCTTTCACGATCTGGCAAAATGTTTGCTTCGATAAATTTATCATCAATTACAAAAGCAATATCTCTTGAAAAAATTTGATTATAATTTTGAATTTCATCTGGCCTAAAAACTTGAACGTTATATTTTTTGAAAACTTTGGCAACTGCCTCCATTTCTAATATCATGTCTTCTTCTTTTGGATACGTTCCAGCTAAAACATGTTGTGCGCTTTTTGGATCATAACAATCGGCAACTTTTGGAACTGGTCCATTACTCTTTGCAGTCCCTAAGATAACAGCTCTTAATCTTGACGTTTCATTTTTAATATTAAGTTGTAACATATTTTGAATATCTATAAAAAAAGCCTCATATAATATGAAGCTTTTTATCGTTGTAAATATAATAATTTAAATTATCTTTTTTCTATTGACTTAAATGATCTCAAATTTTCTCCAGTATAAATCTGACGCGGTCTTCCTATTGGTTCTTTATTTAAGCGCATTTCTTTCCACTGTGCAATCCAACCTGGCAAACGCCCTAAAGCGAACATTACGGTAAACATTTCTACAGGTATCCCCATAGCTCTATATATAATTCCTGAATAAAAATCTACATTTGGATATAATTTTCTTTCTACAAAATAAGGGTCATTTAAAGCTTCTTGCTCTAATTTTCTTGCAATCTCTAATATAGGATCTTCTACACCTAGATCTTTTAATACTTCGTCTGCTGCCTTTTTGATAATAGTCGCTCTTGGATCGAAGTTTTTATAAACTCGATGACCAAATCCCATTAAACGAAAAGAATCATTCTTATCTTTCGCCTTAGCCATATATTTTTTGGTATCTCCACCATCTGCTTTTATAGCCTCTAACATTTCTAAAACAGCCTGATTCGCACCACCGTGTAAGGGTCCCCAAAGAGCTGAGATTCCTGCTGACAAAGAAGCAAATAAACCTGCATGAGATGAACCTGCCATTCTTACTGTAGAAGTAGAACAGTTTTGTTCGTGGTCTGCATGTAGGATAAATAATTTATCCAAGGCATCCTTTATAATAGGGTTTATTACATATTCTTCATTAGGCTCTTCAAACATCATTTTCATAATATTCTCTACATATCCTAAAGATTTAGAACCATAATTTAAAGGTAAACCTGACTTCTTACGCATTGTCCAAGCTACTAATACTGGAAATTTACCCAATATCTTCACAATAGCATTGTACATTTCTTCCTTTGAATCTACATTAACCGAAGAAGGATTAAATGCTGTTAACGCACTCGTTAATGAAGATAAAATCCCCATTGGATGAGCACTCTTTGGAAATGCTTCTAAAATTTTACGAACATCATCATCTACTACAGACTTAGATTTTATGTCTGCATGAAATTTATCAAGCTCTTCTTTAGTTGGTAATTCTCCAAAAATTAAAGCATAAGCAACTTCTAAAAAACCTGCTTTCTCTGCTAATTCCTCAATAGCAAAACCTCTATATCTTAAAATTCCTTTTTCACCATCTAAAAAAGTAATAGCACTTTCACAAGAACCAGTATTTTTAAAACCTGGATCAATAGTTATCACTCCATTTGTTGCAGTTCTTAGGGTTTTAATATTAATAGCAACTTCATTTTCTGTTCCTTTTACAAGTGGAAATTCATAAGAATTATCTCCTATTTGTAATTTAGCGGTATCTGACATTATATTGATAATTTTTGGATATTATTTACCCGCACAAGATACCATATTCTGAATAATTTTAAGAGACATTACTCATAGATTTTTAATATCATAAGATAACCTTCATTTATCTATTTATAACACAAAAAAAGCTTCATAATATCTATGAAGCTTTAATTTACACTAATAGTATAATCTATATATTAAAGGCATTTTCTTTAGGGAAATAAGCAACTTCACCTAATTCTTCTTCGATTCTCAGTAGTTGATTGTACTTCGCCATTCTATCTGAACGAGAAGCTGAACCTGTTTTAATTTGGCCACAATTTAAGGCAACTGCTAAATCAGCAATGGTATTATCTTCTGTCTCACCAGATCTGTGAGACATAACTGAAGTATAACCTGCATTTTTAGCCATATTTACAGCTGAAATTGTTTCAGTTAGAGTACCTATTTGATTTACTTTTATTAAAATTGAATTTGCAATTCCGTTTTCAATCCCTCTAGATAAACGTTCTACATTAGTTACAAATAAATCATCACCTACTAATTGTACTTTATCTCCAATTTTTTCAGTTAAGTATTTCCACCCTTCCCAATCATTTTCATCCATACCATCTTCAATTGATATAATAGGATACTTTGCTGCTAATTCAGCTAAATAATCAGCCTGTTCTTTACTTGATCTTATTTTACCTGTTTCTCCTTCGAATTTAGAATAGTCGTATTTTCCATCAACAAAAAATTCTGCTGCTGCACAATCTAATGCAATTTTAATTTCATCTCCAAAAACATACCCTGCATTTTTAACCGCTAAAGCAATTGTTTCAATAGCGTCTTCTGTACCTTCTAAAGTTGGTGCAAAACCACCTTCATCACCAACAGCTGTTGATAAATTACGGTCGTGTAAAACTTGCTTTAAGTTATGAAAAATCTCTGACCCCATTTTCATCGCTTCAGAAAAAGTCTCAGCTTTTACAGGAATCACCATAAATTCTTGAAATGCAATAGGTGCATCTGAATGAGAACCTCCATTAATGATATTCATCATTGGAACTGGTAAAGTATTTGCAGAAACCCCTCCTATATATCTGTATAATGGCATTCCTAATTCATTTGCTGCAGCTTTTGCAATAGCTAACGAAACTCCTAAAATAGCATTAGCGCCTAATTTAGATTTATTTGGAGTACCATCTAAATTGATCATTAGTTGATCAATTGCATTTTGTTCGAAAACAGAAACTCCTAAAAGTTCTTGAGCAATAATATTATTTACATTTCCTACGGCTTTCAAAACTCCTTTACCCATGTAATCTTTTCCACCATCACGTAATTCTACTGCTTCATGTTCTCCTGTAGACGCCCCTGAAGGAACAGCTGCTCTTCCTAAAACTCCGTTTTCTGTAGTTACATCTACTTCTACTGTAGGATTACCTCTTGAATCAAAAATTTGACGTGCATGAACGCTGATAATTATACTCATTATATTATTGTTTAAAATTAATTTTAGTGTATTACAATCTAATGCGAAATTACAAAATGTCTATAGGTTTTAATAATTTGTCATTGATTAATTACGAAAACGATTGCAAAATAAATCGTAAAATAAAAAAACCCACTCAGTAAACTGAGTGGGAAAATTGCTATGAAAAAGAATGTGATTTTTACATCACATATCAAAAGTAATACTTTAAAATGATAAAAATCAACAAATTCATAAAAAAAAACAGAAGTATCGACGAATTACTAAAAAGTTACGATAAAACTTTTTTTACTTGCTCAATATTAGTTATAAATTGATCAAATAGGTATTCAGAGTCATGAGGACCCGGATTTGCTTCTGGATGATATTGTACAGAAAAAACATTCTTGTTTTTTAAACGAATACCTGCAACAGTATGATCATTTAAATGTACGTGTGTAATTTCTATATTTTCATTTGATTCAGCCTCTTCTCTGTTAATGGCAAAACCATGATTTTGGGAAGTAATTTCTCCCTTACCTGTTAAAAGATTTTTTACAGGATGATTAATTCCCCTGTGCCCATTATGCATTTTATATGTAGAAATTCCATTTGCTAATGCTATTACTTGATGCCCTAAACAAATTCCAAATAATGGTAAATTTCTTTTAATGATCTCTTTAGCTAAGGTTTGTGCCTCAACTAACGGCTCTGGATCTCCAGGCCCGTTTGAAATAAAATATCCATCAGGATTAAAAGCAGCTAACTCATCAAAAGTAGCATTATAAGGAAACACTTTTATGTACGCTCCTCTTTTCGCCAAGTTTCTTAGAATATTCTTTTTAATACCAATATCTAAAGCTGAAAGTTTAATTATAGAATCTTTATCACCTACAAAATAAGGCTCTTTAGTAGAAACTTTAGAGGCTAATTCTAAACCTTCCATACTTGGAACTTGAGCTAACTGTTTCTTTAATACATCAATATTATCAGTATTTGTAGAAATGATAGCGTTCATAGCTCCGTTATCTCTAATATATGCAACCAATGCCCTTGTATCTACATCTGAAATTGCGACTAAATTATGTTCTGTAAACCAATCTTTTAAATTTCCATCAGAATCTGCTCTTGAATGTGTAAAACTAAAATTCCTGCAAATTAATCCTGAAATTTTAATACCATCAGATTCTACTTCCTCATTATTAACTCCATAATTACCAATATGAGCGTTCGTTGCGACCATTAACTGACCAAAATAAGAAGGGTCTGTAAATATTTCCTGATAACCAGTCATTCCTGTATTAAAACAGATTTCTCCAGTAGACGTTCCTTCTATTCCAACAGATTTACCATAAAAAATTGTTCCGTCTGCTAACAAAACTAGGGCTTTTTTACGTGTTTGATACTTCATTGATTATTGATGTGTTGTTTGATGCAAAAATATAAAAAAAGGGATAAACTTAAACGTTTATCCCTTTTTTTTGTTGATTTATAAACTACTCGAATATTCGAGTATTTTATTTAGATCTTCTTCTTTTCTAAATGACAGCTTTTTCTCTTTAGCATACCTTAAAACTGCTTCTTTATTATCTGTATTTATTAAATCTAAAACCCTTCTTTTTGTTA
>TARA_B110000046_G_scaffold186011_1_pt1 | contig 10266 bp, 5 predicted proteins | sample TARA_B110000046 | Tara Oceans TARA_B110000046 (sample SAMEA4397157) | marine metagenome | biome: Polar Biome; feature: [DCM] deep chlorophyll maximum layer (ENVO:01000326); material: water (ENVO:00002006), including particulate matter (ENVO:01000060) such as... | depth 40 m
CTAACGCTGGCCGCACCATCAGGTACTTTTTTAACCATAGTTTCACCATTAATACTTAAGTGTGCGTATTGTTTCGGGATTACTTTATTCGCCGGTTTATCATGGAACATTACGGTAAACTGATAGGTTCCTTTTTCAGCTGTTTGTACTTTCCACGGTGAAATTTGATAGTTTGCTTCTTTACCTAACCAGCCCTTTTTCGCCCATTTATCATTACCAAAACCGGTAGTATGACCGACTTGTTTGGTATTGGGTGCTAACCAATCAAAGCTAGTCATACGCATTGGGTTTTCATAAGGAGATCCGATAATGGCTCTCATGGTAGGGATACCTGAACCCGTAGCATGTTGCCACCACTGTTGGTATTGCTTTGCCATGTTCTTTGCTATTTCAGGGTGCTGCTTAATAACGTTGTTTTTTTGACTTGGATCTTTGGCTAAGTCAAATAGTTCAACCGCATCTTTATTGCCATTGGCCTTTACGTATCGCCACTTTCCTTCCATTACCGCAAACGGACGTTTAGGATCAGGGGTTAGTACTCGCTGTGTGGTCACAGTTAACGTTCGGTTAGGTATTTCATTCCCTTGCGTTAACGCTGCTTTTAAACTGATACCATCAGTATCAAGCTTGCTGATGTCAGCACCAATTAAGTCTAATAAGGTTGGCATTAAATCAACATGTGCGGTAAGTGCATCAATTTCAGTAGGTTCGATCAAACCGCCTTTTGGCCATGATATATAGAAAGGTACTCTATGCCCGCCTTCATAAGCCGAGTTTTTAGAGCCGCGCATACCATCATTTAAACTGATAATTTTTTGCCCTATCCTTTCCTCAATTAATTTTTTCGTTTTACCTTTAACCAGTTTTGCACTCTGATTCCCCATCACTGAGCCATTATCAGTCATAAAGATAAAAATAGTATTATCAGTAATATTCGTTTCATTCATGGCGGTTTGTAACCGAGCAACGTTTTCATCAATACTGGCGATCATGCCATAAAACAACGCAAGGTCTTCAGGCACCCCCATAGCGCGATACGGCTCTATATATTTTTCTGGAGCTCTAAAAGGTGCATGTGGCGCATTGGTTGACACATATAAGAAAAATGGTTGTTTATTAGCTTGTTGATGAATAAAGCTGATTGCTTCATCAAACCAAATATCAGTGGCATAGCCTTGATATTTTTTTGGGGACCCATTTACAAAATACGTATCATTAAATTGGGTATTGCCCCAATAATCTGGCGTTTGACCAACACCACCACCGCCATGCATGATCACATGGTCAAAGCCTTGGTCTTGAGGGCGAAACGGATAACTGTCACCTAAATGCCATTTACCCACCATGCCCGTTTTGTACCCTGCATCTTGCAACGCCTCAGGAAGGGTGTGAATTTCATCGGATAAAATATGTCGCCCCATAACGGTATGCCAAACCCCTGCGCGTAATGAGTATTGACCACTCATCAATGCTGCACGAGTTGGTGAACATGTTGGGTCAACATGAAAGTCAGTCAAGCGAATACTTTCATTGGCGAGTTTATCTATAGTAGGTGTTTTTACAATGGGATTGTTATTATGGCCAAAATCACCATAACCTTGATCGTCAGTCATCACTAAAATGATATTAGGTAAAGCGCTGTCTTGATGATTTTTAGCTGTTGAAGCATTGCTAATAAATGACATTGACGTTATCGATAAAACACCTAGCATAACGACCTTTGGCATTAGCTGAGTAAATGGTAACCGTTTAAATTTTTTTAACATGATTGTTATTGCTCTCTTTTATAATCCTGTTTATTCAGCGACGCTGCGCTCTGAAAATTCACTACTGTAAATAAATCCATTTTGTTCAATATTAAATAACCAAGCCGTTGTCGCTTGAGGTAATTTGGTACTTAAAATTAATTTATTACCTGTTGGTTTAATATCGACAGGAATTGTATGCCACCAACGCTTAAAGGTATGACCTTGATCTTGGGTGTAATACAACGTTGCTTTACGGGGTTTATCTGTGTATTTATATTCAATACTCACCTTATTTTCTTTTACTGATTGGTTAGAAAATATCGGCAATGGCTTATCGTGGATAATAGCGCGAGCAAATTCATAGGCTTCTACGACTGTCCAAGCTGCTGGGTGGTTATGCTTTAAATTAGGTTGAATACTTTGATAGTGTGAATTCAGTAATTTGTAGGTACTTGCCTGCGCATCAAGCGAAAAGTGACTTTCTTTTAATCCAGTTATCCACAGGGTTGGTTGATTAAATTTATCAATGCGCAACGCTGGCTCCCAAATATTGCGATAACTCTCATTGTTTTTAAGTGCTTTACGGTATTGGTTTTCCATTGAATCGAGAAAACCACTGCCATAGATTGGAATAGCAAAGGCAAAGCGTTGATCAAAACCGATGACAGTAGAGGTGAGCACTCCCTCCCAAGAAATACCTGACAAACCAATTTGCTCTGGATTTATTTCATCAAAAGATCGTAATAAATTATGGCCTTTAATAACGGCGCTACTCGCATGGTACATCCACTGTTCTAGCAAAGGTTTATTAGTATCTTCATAAATGCCTTGTCGACTAGGTCCTGCCCATTGGTGTTTTTGCCATTTATTTGGTGGCCGTTTATTAATTTGGGTGCCTGTTTGTCCTTCAACCGCAATGGCCAGTGCAGCAAAACCAGCTTCATTCCATTTTTTAACCCAAGTTTGATAAGCACTACCGCCACCACCGTGAACAAGCACCACCGCAGGAAAAGGCCCTTCTCCTTCAGGTGCTTTGTAATACGAAAATATTCGAGTAGATTTTCCTTGATAAGGTTCACCTGAAAAATATAGTGAATCGATACCTCCTTTGTTTTCTGTGCGATCAAAAACTTCTGGAGGGCTATCATGTTGAGCGAGTTGATTAAGGTTATTAATCTCAACATTCGCTTCATCACTAGCAAAAGTGCTAGCCGATAAAGCGAGTGTCATTGTCATCCAAAATGCGGCGAAAATACGATTCACTTTGCTATCCCATAACCTATGAATCCGTTTTTTCAGCATACATGTAAAAAGCAGGAATGCCTTTATCTACGCCACTGTCATCAGCTAGATCATCAAACCAAGCGCGAACATCTAAATCACCTTGCTTTAACGGCACATTAAACGTTACCGACTTATCCTCTTGGCGAATAGGTTGGCTTATAGTTTCACCGTTTAGTTGTAAATGAGCATATGACTTGCCAATCACTTTATTCGCTGGAATATCATGTAAATATAAGGTCATGGTGTATTGGCCTGTTTCAGCAACTTTTAACGCCCATGGCGAAACAATAAACTTATCTTCTTTACCTAACCAAGCCACATTACTTGTTTTCCCCCATTTATCATCTCCAAAACCCGGCCACCAAGGTACTTGCTCAGTATTTGGCGATAACCAATCCATGCCAGTTAAACGAGCTGGGTTCTCATGCTTAGAACCAATGATAATTCGAGTGGTTGGTGTGCCTTTACCTGTTGCATGTTGCCACCACTTTTCATATGCAGCAGCCATTTTAGCAACCCGCTCTGGGTGCTGTGCACTGATATCATGGCTTTGGCTTGGATCATTAGTTAAATCAAATAATTCAACACCACCATTTTCATCGCCATGTACATAACGCCAGTTACCCTGCATTACCGCATAAGGGCGTTGTCGGCTAGGATGCAAAATACGCTGATTGGTTACTACCAAAGTGCGATCAGGTAGCGTTTGGTCATTTCGCAATGTAGGCACGAGTGAAATACCATCGGTATCAATACCTGAAACATCAATATTGGCTAAATCCAACAAGGTCGGTAATACATCAAAATGAGCCGTTAAGTCATTAATGTCTTTAGCTGGCCCTAATTTTCCTTGAGGCCAATGGATGAAAAATGGAACGCGATGACCACCTTCGTACGTAGAACCTTTACCTTGACGCATATAGCTATTTAACGAAGTTAACTTTTGGCCTGTTTTTGCTTCAATCGCTGCCATTGTTGCTTGATCTAATCGCGTTAATGGCTCACCTTTGCTTTTCGCTGCCATTGATGAGCCATTGTCGGTCATAAAAATAAAGATGGTGTTCTCATCAATATTGCTGGTTCGCATTGCCTGACGTAGGCGAGCAAGGTTATCGTCAATGTTGGTGATCATGCCGTAAAAATTAGCCAGATCATTACCTAATCCCATCGCTTTGTATGGCTCAATATATTGTTCAGGCGCTCGCCAAGGAACATGCGGCGCATTAAGTGATAAATAAAGAAAAAATGGCGCGTCTGTTTTCGCTTCTTGTTCGACAAAACTTATCGCTTCATCAAACCAAACATCTGTTGAAAATCCAGGATAGGACTTTTCTTCACCATTTAAATAGTAAGTATCATCAAATTGCGTATTTCCCCAATAATCAGGTGCTTGACCGACACCACCCCCGCCATGAATAAGAACATGATCAAATCCTTGGTCTTGTGGGCGATAAGGGTAATTTTCACCTAAATGCCACTTACCAAACATAGCTGTGCGATAACCATTTTCTTTTAAGATTTCAGGTAATATTTGATGTTGGTCATTTAACATGTGACGACCCATTACTGTATGCCAAACACCGGCACGCAATGAGTATTTACCGCTCATTAACGCTGCTCGTGTTGGCGAACACGTTGGATCAACATGGAAATTAGTTAACCGCTGACTTTCCGAAGCTAAGGCATCAATATTAGGGGTATGCACAACGGGGTTGTTATGTAGTCCTAAATCACCATAGCCCTGATCATCTGTCATCACTAAAATGATGTTAGGCTGTTTGGCTTTATTAGCATTGCTCTCGTTACTTGATTTTGCAACTTGTTCAGCTGCATTTTTATCAGCTTGCCCACAACCCGTAAGGCTAAACAAACCGATTAACATTAGCGTGAGAACTTTGGTATTTTTCATTCTATAAAGTCGTTTCATTATTACTTCTCTTCTAGCCGACTAATGGGTCAACAGCTTTAACTTTTTGTGGGTTAATATGAGTATTCAATGGACCTTTACCGCGATACTTCTTAACAAGTTCTTTGTTCTTAGCTCTTAATTGATTCGCAATGTCATGATGTTCAGGCTTATCAATTAAGTTGTGGATTTCATCGGGGTCATTTTCAATGTCGTAAAGCTCTTCATATATTGGCTGTTCACCATTAATCGAGTTATTGATCACCACTTCATATCGGCCATCATTTTTCTTATCGAAATAGCGAATATATTTCCATTGATGAGTTCTTACCGATTCAGCTCTTGGATAGTTTTGGATCATCATCATATTTTCTAAGAAAATTTCTTGGCGCCACTGAGTGTTATCACCTGACATTAAAGACGTTAAGCTTTTGCCATGCATTTCTTTAGGTGTAGGAGTTTGGGTTAAATCAAGTATGGTGGGCGCAATATCAACTAAGGCTACTAGATCGTTACTATTACTCGCTTTGTTTTTAATGTTACGCGGGTCATAAATAACCATTGGAATACGGACCATTGGCTCGTAAAGTAAAGTTTTACCTCCCATGCCAAATTCACCATGCATTAAGCCATGATCAGACGTGAACACGATAATGGTATTATCTGCTACTCCCTGTTCTTCCAAGTGACCAATCAATTTACCGATTAATTTATCAATACCAGAAATGGTTTGCATTTCACGAATTTTACGTTCTTTTAAGGTTTCAGGGGTTTTGACATAGTTATAGGGTTTTACGTATTCACCGTTATAAACATGCTTAGGTAACTTTGGCTCGGTGATGTCTTTTTCTGCAACATAGGTATTAGGTAAAGTAATTTCGTCAATTTTGTCGCGATAGGTGGTTTTATATAAATCTAAGTCGCTCTCTCGCATTTGCATTGAGCCCGTACCATTAGCATGAGGGACGTTAAAATTAACCAATAAAGCAAAAGGCTGATCTTTGGGACGACTGTCTAAAAAGCTATAGCCCGCTTGAAATGCCTCATTAGGCTCCATAAAGTTTTCCATGCCTTCTTCAATGATTTCTATTTGAGTATCAGCTTTGGCATTTTTAAATATTTTATGGGCTTTTTTATCTTTCGGGTAAAAACTTAAATGCTTATGGCTGGCATACCAATAATCAAAACTATTATCCATTAAGCCACTTTTGTAACCAAAGCCGCCTTCATCCGTCTTTCCAATTGGCGTATGGTTTTTACCAACATAACCAACAAAATATCCTGACTCTTTTAATAGCATAGGGTAAGTATTAGCCCATGCTTCTTCAGTCATTGTGCTGTTGGAGCCAAAATTAATCCCATGACGACGCTCGTAAAGCCCTGTAAGTAAATTGGTACGACTTGGTGTACAAACAGGGCTAGTAGCAAATGCTTTACCAAATACCGTACCGCCAGTTGCTAGTTTATCGATATTGGGTGTTTTGATAATCGGATGCCCTTCATGCCCTGTCACCCCTTTTTGCAAATCGTCAGCTAATATAACGATAACATTAGGACGAGTAGACACTTTTGCTGATTCACTTACTGATGAATCGGTTGCCTTTTCAGTCTTTAAGGTTTTGGATTCACCACAAGCCGTTAGGCCGATAGCAATACCTACCGAAACCGCCAGTGTTAATAACCTTTGTCTATCTATTATCATAAATGCTCTCCGTTTATTTTTATATGGTATTAATTTGTTTCTAGTGAGCTGAATTATTTTCCTTCATGAGACGGCGATGATCTTTGTCTTTCACACCCCCCATCATCTTAAAGCTGCTCTCAACGTTATTATTATCAAGTGGATCACCTACCGTTTTTTTCCATGACTCCAACTCTTTCATCATTGCAACTATTCGCTTTCGTTGATTTTTGTTTTCTGACAAATCTACCAATTCATCAGGATCAGTAATCATGTTGAATAGTTGTGTTTTTTTAAGATGCGGGTAGTAAATTAACTTGTACTCTTCAGTTCTTAACATGCGCTGAAAATGACGATAGCTGCCATAGATACTGTCATAAAGTGTGCTTTTTTCACCTTCGATTAAAGGTTTAATACTCGGCGCTTGAACAGATTCAGGTATTGCTATGCCCGCCATATCAACCGCTGTTGGGAAGACACTACTAATATAAAACATCCCCTTAGCTGTTTTACCTTTGGGTACATTTGGACCTTTAACAATAAAGGGCGCTCTGACGCTATGGTCATATTGGCTTTGTTTACCCAACAAGCCATGTTTACCAACCGCAAGACCATGATCAGAAGTAAAAATAACGAGGGTATTATCAGCTTGACCTGACGCATCGAGAGCATCAAGGATCCGTCCAATTTGGCTATCCATATGATCGATCATCGCATAGTATTCACCAACAAATTCTTTTACTACTTCAGGCGTTCTAGGGAAATCCGCTAATATCTCATCACGAATATAATGATCCCCTTGGTTAAAAGGATGCTCTTTGGCGTAACTAGCAGGTAATTCAATTGAACTCCTAGGGTACTTGGCAATAAATTCGTCTGGTGATTGACGAGGATCGTGTGGTGCTAAAAAGCCAACATACATCATAAAAGGATCTGTGTACTGTAGCGACAAAAACTCTACCGCTGCATCGGCAACCATTTCACTACTGTGTTTATTACCTTTGTAAGCGTTATATTTCTCACCCCCCTTTGCCGTTGCATCGTAATCGACATAATTGGCTTGCCATTGACCGCCATCTTTTAAAAATGACATACCACCTTTAAATACCGCTTTGCCTTGATTAAAACTTCGTTCGAAAATTGACATAGGCAAATGCCATTTCCCAGTCATAAAGGTGGTATAGCCCGCCTCTTTAAAAGTTTCACCAAAGAGTTTAAAATTTTTTGTATCTGCCCCTTTTTTGTCATTATTTGGCGACATTCCGGTATGAAAAAGATGACGGCCTGTATTTATCATTCGACGTGAAGGAGAGCATACGGCAGGTGACCATGAGCCTTGATTAAACACATGAGTAAAACTCATGCCCGTTTTAGCTAAGCGGTCAATATTAGGTGTTGATATACGTTTATTGCCGTGTGCACTGATAGTATCTATTGCTTGATCGTCGGTTAAAATAAACAAAACATTTAGGGGTTTACTCGTATTAAATGCTTTAGCTGGAATGGTTGATAACGAACACAAACAAAATAAAATAATCATCAACTTATTCATCATTTGTTAACCTTTTTTGCTTGATTTGTAGGCCAGTTATCAACAGGCTTATAATTTTCATCATGGTAATCCGCGCCACTATGGCTTGCTTTAGCTGAAGCTAAAAACGCTTTAATTTGTTGACTCATGTTAGTAACTAGCTCTGGATATTGACTGGCAACATTGGCTGTTTCGCTACGGTCTTTCGTTAGATCATACAGCTCGAATTTATCGTTATGTTTAACGCTAGTGACTAACTTGTAATCCCCATCTATTAATGAGACTTTTCCTTTCGCAATAAAAGGAATAGCTTTATTTCGTTTAAAGTCACCTTCACTGTTATTTAATAGCAAAGATAAAATACTTACCCCATCAATTTCACGGTCATCGGGCATTTGATAATCAATAAGCTCATTAATTGTTGGGAGGTAATCTAAAGTAGAGGTCGCAATATCAACAACTTTACCTGCTACAATTTTTTCAGGCCACACTGCCAAGCTAGGTACACGCACGCCGCCTTCATATAAAGAACGTTTACGCCCTTTTAAACCTCCTGTAGACCCTGCAGTTCTGCCTCCGGCGTCTGGTTTCTTCGATCGTGTATTCTCACTTTCAGGACCATTATCACTGGTAAAAGTAATTAAGGTGTTTTTATCAACACCTAAACGTTTTAACTCTGAACGTAAACGGCCGATTTGTTCATCCATTTCAGTGACAACGCCATAATAATGCCCTGCTTCGCCATAACTTTGATATTGAGCTAAATATTCTGGTCCTGCGACGACATCTTGATGAGGAGCATGAAACCAAATCACAGTAAAAAAAGGCTGTTGTTGTTGAACGGCATGATTAATAAAGGGTAAAACTTTATCCATAACAACCCTGCTTGCACCTCCAGCTAAGCTTTTATCATTAGGATCTTGTGCTATACCATCTAACCAAAAGGGATTATTGACTGCCCGTTTACCTTTTGCAGGATCCCATAACGCTATAGCAGACTCTGTTACGAAAGAACGGTCATAACCATGACTGCTTGGTGGTGAATAATTCTCGGCGGGTTTACGTTTTTGTCCTTTTGAAGAAAACTCTTTATTTAAGGTGCCTAAATGCCACTTACCAAAATGGCCAGTAGCATAGCCTTTAGTTTGTAAAATTTCTGAGAGGGTTATTTCTTCTTTAGGCAAATGACCAATATTGGCCCAAAAAACACCATAACGATGGGGGTGACGACCCGTTAAAAAAGAACCACGAGTTGGTGAACATACCGGTGCTCCTGCATGAAAATTAGTCAAAATAGCACCGTCATTAGCCATTTGATCTAAATTAGGTGTCTGGATAACTTTGTTTCCGTTAAAGCCAGTATCACCGTAACCAAGATCATCCGCCATGATGAGAATTATATTTGGTTGAGCTTTACTTATTGTCTCAGCAAATAAAGAAAAACTGAATAAAGCAAATATAATTATATATTTAATATGATTATCCACTTACATAAACCTATTAATAATTTAGGACAAAAAACGCTTGCCTAATAATATTCAAATTTCCAAAACAGACAATTCATGAAGTCTCTACTTCAAACAATACATGTCTTACTATATATAGAAAACACACTATAACAAACTTTTATTTAAGTCAACAATATAATCAAGCAAAGCCTCCCTTAGTGTTAATGGTGACCATGGACGAGTAGAATCAAGAAAATGCTGGTTCGTCACAGAAGTCGATTGGTTAGTCAAAAGACATCCTCGGTGGTCAATAGTAAAAGGGATAGCGGTCATAGAGTCAGAGCGAATAATCGGTGATGAAGTATCAACTGAACGACGATATTATATTACGAGTCATTTAGATAAAGATGCTCAGTTTATTAACGAGGCTATTAGGAGCCACTGGCGCGTTGAGAATAACCTCCACTGGCAACTTGATGTCAGCTTTAATGAAGATCAATGTCGGTTGAGGAGTGGTAATGCAGCTGCTAATTTCTCATTTTTGAATAAAATAGCATTAAATTTGCTAAAAAATGAAAAGACGGCAAAAATTGGTATCAAATCTAAGCGATTAAAGGCTGGATGGGATGAAGAATATATGATGAAAGTACTGACAGTTGGCTTGAATT
>TARA_B110000046_G_scaffold43716_1_pt1 | contig 10262 bp, 15 predicted proteins | sample TARA_B110000046 | Tara Oceans TARA_B110000046 (sample SAMEA4397157) | marine metagenome | biome: Polar Biome; feature: [DCM] deep chlorophyll maximum layer (ENVO:01000326); material: water (ENVO:00002006), including particulate matter (ENVO:01000060) such as... | depth 40 m
TACCCCAAACAATGGGAACTAAAAAACAAATACAAAAATTACAACAACAATTAAATAATAAATAATGAGTGCTGAGAATGAAATAGAAGAACTTTTATACAAAGCCCATTCAGAGGGAATTTATCGAGAGGTAATGGACCTAGCATCTAAATACACAAAACTACCACAGTACAAATACAAGAGAGAAGATGCATATATAAATGCATATAAAAATATCACATCCAAAGGATAAATTCTAAATCTAGATATTTATACTTGTATGGCAATTAGAGAATCATTTGGACCAGATGGTCAACGTAATAATACTTCAGGTAGGAGTGGACTAAACCGAAGTTCCTTCTTAAGACCTAGAAGAAATAGAGGAACTGTAAGTATCCAAAGACCTACACGTACTCAACTTCCACCTAGACAAATTATAACTCCACCAAGAACTGATGGTGATACTCAAATAGAGGAATCACCACAAATGTCAATAGCACCTGATGCAAGAGAAGATATACAACAAGTTTCTCCTGTAATTAGTAATCCAATCGAAAACAACTTTACCAAAGATGCATCTTCTGATGTTGCAATAACGGTAGACCCAACCAAACCACATCTTAGATTTATTAGAAACCCATACCCAAGTAAACTAGGTGATAACCCCACAGGCAATTACACACGAAAAAATGGTTCAATTGAACTTAAAGGTAAGTATGCAGAAAACTTTCTTACATTTAGAGAACACCCAATAGGTGGTATTGAACAAACAGATGGTTCGTATAATTTTATAATTGAATTTTTGGATGGGACAGAATATACATCAAAGGTATTTTATAAAGAACTAGAACTTGAATTATCTGTTGGCAATCCATATAGAACATTGAAAACCGCAGCTACTGTTTTGGTTGATGATACACTATTAGGTCAATATGCGTTATTAGATAAATTTAAACTTGGTGAGGATTATGCTGAGATGAATATAACGAACAACATCAACACCAAGAAAGAGATTATAAAACACATAGATTGGTTAGTGGGTTCAGGTCCTGAGCTACGTAGTATAAACGAAATGGGTAAGTTTCAGTACCAAGGAACAGAAGATTTGGGATTTGCATTTCAACCACAAATAGATGGTGAAGAAAATGATCCTAATGCAGCCGGTGAAGAATCAACGGTGGGTGTTGAAATAGGTGAAACAACTGAACCTGTTAGTACTACTGCTGATACACCACCTGTAGTGAATAATGTATTTCCCCCATTTGGTGTACCTGGTATGAGGCCAAATGAATTGAGAAATAAGGATGGTAAGGAGTATAAGTGGAATGGTGAAAGACGAGGAATATTTGGAAGAAGGGGTAGTGATAATGGAACGTGGATATGTATCGGTAATAGTGCACCAACACAAAGTACAACACCCATTGTAACACCTCCACCACCTACATTTACTTTACCAAATGGAGGATTTGGATCACTTGGTAACATTGGTAATACATCATATAGTGGAGGAAAAATAATCTGTGGTGAACTATATAGACAAGGTTTCCTATCGGAAGAAGTATGGGAAGCTGACCAAAGATTTGGTAAAGAATTATATCAATCAAACCCACGCATATCGTTAGGATATGTATTTTGGGCAAGAGAGGTTGTTAAGTATATGAGAAATAATCCCAATCATACAAAGTATTTATATAGAATCTGCAAACCATGGACAGAACATATGGCTTATAAAATGGGGATATCTCAAAAAAGAAATATAGTAGGAAATATCACACAAAAAATCGGATATGTTTACTCTCTGATAGTTTATAATTATTATCAATTAAAATGGGGAAGAAATAGATTAACGATATGATAGGAGATGCACATAGAACAGTTTCGTGGGAAAAGTATTTACTACCAACCGATGAACCAAGGATAATAAAATTTTTAGAATCAAGGGGAAATGAAGTATTTTTTCAAATTTCTACTGCTATTAATGATGCGGTGGTAAGTAACCGAAAATCTGTAGTTATTTTAATACACCCTAATATACAAAATGTCATAGAAATAAAAAAGAAAGATTTTATTACTGTTTTAAATAGAGCAAATGAATGGTTTATTTCAAAAGAAAAATACGAAGTATGTTCTGTAATTAGTACATATAAAGAGAATGTATTAGAAAAATCTTTAAAGATAACGAGTACTAAGAGGATTCAAAGTTTAATTTAACCATATTTATATACAATATAGGAATACATAACAATAGGAAACAACAACATGAAAGGAACATTATTTTCAGCTGATTTTATTAAAGATGCAGATGCTAATTTAAGACTATTAGAAATCAATACTGATAGTGGATTTATAACCAATACATTATCGAGTAGATTTGATTTCACAGATTTTATATCCATACTACAAAGTAATAACATTACTGAATTAGTACTTGTATATAAAGCATTTCAACAGGAATTTATAGAGGTACTTAAAACTACAATTGGAACTGATGCAACATTTATTACAACAGTAACAGAACAAGTTGAAAGTGTAAACACAATTTATCCATCAGCAGTAACAGATTCATCTGAAAAGTTCATCTTACGATTGGCATATGATGAAAACGCGTTATTGGATTCTACCTATTGTAAACAACGAGCAAATGTACAGAAATTATTTTATGATAACTCCGCAACGGGCTCCATACCTGAGTTTTATTATAGTGGTAGTGAATATGAAGTAAACACATTAAGAAGTAATATCAATGATCATTCAACATTACCTGATTTTGTTACCAAGCCAAAAAGTGAAGAACATTCGGCTTTAACCTTTTTAAATATTGGAAATACAGAGTCATCATCAGCTGATAGAATTGCTAATTTAATATCTCATGAAGATCAAGATTCTAACAATTACACAATTGAAAAATATCATTATAACGAAGAAGATGTAACTGAGGATGGTAAGGTTAGTGGATATCGAATAGTTGGTATTGTGTATGGATCAGATATAGAGTATGTAACTCTTGGAGAATGGAGAGTTAAATCTTTTTTAGATATACCATCTATTAAAGAAACTAAATATCTTTCAAATGGAGATTATAACAAAAGGACATTAATAGATTTTGATGGTACACTTCCAGATGGTACACCATATAGTACGGCTTCATTAACATCTCTTATCGATGGAAATCTTGGAGGGGAAACTATTAGTATAGTTGATCCAGATGGTAGTGGTTATGCTATGAAGATAGTAACTAGTATCGATATTGACCCGTGGCAAGGTTCTACACACACTCTTCATAACGGAGATATTGATTTAACAACTGACAATAAAGTTGTTAATGTAGATGTTTTTTCTGAGGTAAGTACTTTTATATTGGCAAAGGTATCTCAAGGTAGAGAAGGTACTTTAGATTCTGCTACTGAAGCAGAACATGGTGGAAGTGGTTGGGAAACTCTAAGTTTTAACTTCACAAACCCAACAGATAATACTGTAGAAGCTTCTGGTGTATATGGTAGACTTAGTTTCTTCCCTCTATGGGGTGGAAATGATGTATGGGATGATGTTTCTGTTACTACAACTTATTATAAGAATATAAACGGTCTTAAATATCACGACAGTAGAAATAATTTTGTTGACTTTTATGACAACAAACATTACTTTCAACTTACATCAAACTATATAAGAACAACCATAGGAGATGCGGTATATATTAATACAGATATATTAAATCTAGATAACACAGCCGCAGGGATTTCAACTTATGAAGTAAGTGATGTTGTAAAATCAATTTTTATAAATGGCTTACCTGATGGTGATGTTGCATCTATGTATGAATCGTGGAGTTCTAGTGGAAAATCTCTCCCTTCAGGATCATTCGTAACATCCTCTGTAGTAGAAAATTTAACTGAGGTAGCTAATGATAGAGCATATGGAATAGTTGGAGAAATAAAACTATCCGAAACAGAAGTAATATATACAAGTACAGCAAAACATTTCTTGGTATATAGTACCGGTTCAAATGCAATGAGTTTTAAAAATCAATACAAACTAGATTCAACTGATGATTTTTTAGTTGACCCAAGTGGTAGTTTAATTCCAATCATATCAAACAAAGTAGTAATACTTGAAAGTAATGAAACAGGTTCTTTATATCAACTTGATGTTGAAACAACAGATACCTATTTTGTAAGTTCTTCAGTTGCACCATTTATTGTTCACAACGCACCTTGTTTTGTAGCAGGAACTAAAATTCATACTGAAAATGGGGTAAAAAATATTGAAGATGTAGAAGTAGGTGAAATGGTAATGACATTTAATCATGATAATGATATCTCAGAATATAAAGAAGTATTGGAAGTGATGTTTAAGGAAAATGAATGTGTTATAACTTATGTTTTCGAAGATGGAACTGAACTTACTGGTACGAAAGATCATCCATTATATGTTGTAGGAAAGGGATATGCATCCTTTGAACCACAACAAACTCTTGATGATAGTGGTTTAGTAGTAGAACAAATAGAAGTTGGTGATGATGTAAAGCACTTAGAAAATGCACCCCTTCTAATTACTGAAATAAAAGAAGCTGGATTTGAAGATGTTTATAATCTAAAAAATGTACAAGATAATCATAACTTTTATGCTAATGATTTATTAGTTCATAACAGATTTAATCCTACTTGTTTCTTAGCTGGTACGGAGATATCTCTTTCAAATGGAGATATTAAAAACATAGAAGATGTAATAGTTGGTGATGTAGTAGAATCGTACATTGAATCAATACATAAAAATGAAACAATCGGTAGATACGAAAGTGGAATCGTAACCGCTATTGACCATAGACATAATGTGGGCTCACACGCAGATGCATGTAACTCATTAGGAGATACTACTGGTGTTTATAGTTTAAATAATGGGGAGTTAATGTTCACACCAGAACATCCTTTCTTAACTAAACGAGGATGGGCATCATTAGTACCAATTTCTACACAAGAACCATATCTATCTCAACAAGATGAAGAGTTAATATTATCTATTGGTGATTTCATTATTGAAGATGGTAAGTGGGTTGAAATTAAAACAATAGAACATCATCCAATGGATGTGGATACTCCTGTTTACAATATAACAGTAGATGTTCATCATAATTATATAGCAAATAACATAGTAGTACATAACAAATAAGGAAAATAAAATGGCAAATATATTAGATAAATTTAAAGAACTAAACATCTCGGATGTTGCTAACAGACCAAGTTATGAATTAACAACGGATGAAAGTACAAAAGCTTCAACAATACTTACAAACTTTTTTACTTATTTTAAAACGAAACATTCATAGATTAATATCTAACACTAGAACAAATGAGTGATATCAATGAATTTCTTACTAGGGAAGGAAAGCAATGGTGGGGTTTTAAAAATAAAAAAAATTACAATCCAATCCCAATTATAAAAATTGATATATATAATATTCTAGAATACAAACAACAAATTCAAGAATCAATCAACTGTTTCTTATCAGAACTAAAATGGGATGAGATGTGGACGGTTGATATCGCAATTGATAGAATCAACAATGGAATGGTTTTATTTCTCCTACGTGATAATGATGGAGCATTGGGTCATACTTGGTTTAGTAAAAACCAATGGTTTAATTGGTACGTACATTCTCGAAGAAAGCCAGGTATTTCAATTAAATTTATAGAAAGTTGTTGGAATCAATTAGAATATGATGATATTATCTGTTGGTGTGAACCATGGAATGTTAAAGCCCAAGAGGGGTTTAAAAAATTAGGTGGTATTAAAAACTAAACATAGGTTATAAACTAAAAATAAATACAAATGGCAGACAATATTACAAAAAAACCACCAAGAGGAAAGGTGAAATTTGAAATTACATTATCAGAAGAACAGAAAGAATCTAAATCAAACATACTAACACATCCATATAATTTTGTTATGGGAAAGGCTGGTAGTGGTAAAACACTTTTAGCAGTTCAAGTTGCATTAGATATGTTCTTTACAAGACAAGTAAATAAAATTGTTATAACAAGACCAACAGTATCCAATGAAGATAATGGATATTTACCAGGTTCTTTAAATGAAAAGATGGAGCCCTGGTTAGTTCCAATTCGTTCTAATATGAGAAAGGTTTATAACAAACCAGCTATACTAGAGAAGATGGAGAATGATGAAAATATTGAATTGGTATCTCTATCACATTTTAGAGGAAGAACATTTGAAAATTCTTGTGTTATTATAGATGAGTTTCAAAATCTAACCAAACAACAATTAGGAATGGTTTTGGGTAGATTGGGCAAAGGCTCTACAATGATACTTACAGGTGACCCACAGCAGATTGATTTGAAATTTACAAACGATTCTGCAATACACGAAGTACCCAAATTAAAACCATCACAATATGTGTATCAAATAGCACTTTTAGATAACCACAGACATGAGGCTCTGAATGAGTTACTTAAACTATTACACGAATATGCATAATTAAGAGTTCCTTTATGGGTGCTACCTTAGAGGTGAAAATCTCCCACATTTTTAATTAAATGATGGGGGATTTTTAATTAAAAATAATTCACTTTTTATTAGGTTATTCCAATAATAAGTCGTATATTACTTATGTAATAAGAAATGATAATTAAACCGTTAAAACGTAAAATATGAAAAGTAAATTTGAAATTTGGATTGAGAAAGTTAATAGTGAAAGAAAAGAATATTGGGATAAGAGTTTCTCATATAAAGAATATGAATCATTAGAAGTTACCAAGGGTAATAAGTATATGAAAGTTATGGATGGTACTACTGTTTGGGCATTCATCTCTATGGTAGATGGTTTATTAAAAAACTCACCAATTAAGAAAGGAGATTTACTAAAACCAGCAAGTTGGAGAACACCAGCTAAACACAGTAGAGGAAACATCTTCGATGGTACAGATAGTTGGACTTACTACGGACCAGAATACTTAAAATAATTAAACGTTAAAAAACAATTAAAATGGATACACAAAAACAAATACAATTGATTAGTGAAATCGTTACAGAATTCTTTGATGAGAATTCAATGTACACAGGAATAGATGATATGAATGAAGAAAATACAACTCATATTATACAAATTGGTACAAGTATATTATGTACTAAATGGAACGTTGGATATGAAGGTGGTGGATTCGTTCAAGCGGTTGTTGGAAATGATTTAACAATGGCAGTTAGTAGAGCAGATGGAACGTGTATAAAAGCATTGAAATTCTTTGTTCAGATGATGAACAATGTAGGAAGACCAAATTTCGATTAATCAAAATAAATACGAAATGACTTGTATAATCCAATAATAAGTCGTATATTACATAAGTAATAAGAGAGATAATTAACCTTAAAAACCTTAAAAATGAACATAATTAAAGAGATTAAAGATTTTACTAAGTATTGTAATGAATTTTACAACCTTAAAGGTGGTGTTTACCCAATAGCTACCAAAGAAGAAATAGATTGGGCAATAAGAAAATTCCTTCTACAACCAAACATTGTTCCTATTGATTTTGATTCTCATGATAGAGAACAAGTTAGACAAATAATCGGTAAATAAACACCAAAAAGTTTGGTAAATCCAAAAAAAAGTCGTATATTACATATGTAATATGAGTGATACTACTAACCTTAACAAAGAAAAAGATTTGAAGAAAAAAATAGTTTACATCGATATGGATGGAGTTTTAGTTGATTTAGAAAAGGCGTTTGATAAGTTTTTCAAACTTCACCCTTATCTTAAAGAAAGATACAAAGATAATCCTGACCATATCCAAGGTATATTCAGAAACCCACCTCCAATCAAAGGAGCAATTGAAGCTATAAAGAAATTACAAGAGAGTGGTAAGTATGAATTATTCATAGCTACGGCATCTCCTTGGGGTAATCCAAGTGCAAATGCCGATAAAAGGTTTTGGATTGAGGAATACTTTGGTAACATCTTCCACAAGAAAATGTTTATCACACACAGAAAAGATTTGTTAATGGGTGATTACCTTATTGATGATAGAGTTAAGAATGGAGCTGGTGAGTTTAGTGGTGAGTTGTTAAGATTCGGATTGGATTGGGAAAACAACTACACACCAAATGAGTATCCAACTTGGGATAGTATATTAACTAAATTAAATGTATAATCCAATTATATGGTTAAGGGTACTCTTTATTAGAATACCTAAAGAAATTAAGTATTGGTTTCATCAGATGTATATGCAAGAAAAAATAAGATTTTAATATGAAAGATAACTATAGAAAAGAACAAACAGAAAAATTCGCATTAAATGGATTAGCATTTTGTGGAGTACTACTTGTGGTATTGGTATTATTATCATCACTAATGAGTTGTACACCTGATGATGAAATACTTATCCGAGTAAGTCCAACGTTAGAGATTGATGGTAACCTACCAATGGATACTAATGGATATTATCATTTACAATTAAATCAAGATACAAACCAAACAATACACACAGTAAGTGGTACAGTTGGTTATACAGAGTATTGGGATGAACCCATGAAAGTAGAATGGGAAAGTAACTTACAATGGGTATATCAAGATAACCTGGTTGATGTAACAAATCATGCATCTTATGTTATGGATGGTAGGGTACATAATGTAATAGGACCAGTTCGTACAATGATAGGAGATACTCTTATTCTTATAGGTACAATTAGAGAATATCTAATAACAGATACTATAAAAATAGTATTAGAATAATGAAAGATTTGGAAATTGAATTCCCTGTAACCCCAATTACAGAAAAAACATTCATACGTCAAGGGTGGGAAAAGTGTATTGAAGAAGAAGTAGATGATGATGGTGAAGTTGTTAAATTCATATATTGGATACTCCCTCTACCCAAAGATAATCCAGAAAAAGATTGTGCACAATTAGTTTCATCAGCTGATGATGAGTGGAATGAATATCCCAATTTAATAAAAGGTGAGTATTGTGTTGAATTACTTGGATTCTTCGGACTTGGTTTATGTTGGACAGAGGAAGAACTTGAAATATTATATAAATCATTAACTCATTTAGATATAGAATGACACTTTGTCATGTACATGATTAAAAATACTGACACTTTGTCATATAACATGAATTGGTACGACTTTGGAACTACTATATACAACTAACAAATTAAAAAAATAGAATATTATGTTTTACACAATTGAAGAAAATTTCGTAGATAAGTTTTTTAAAGATATCTACACAACAAAGCCAACTAATAGATTGCATTCACAATTTGAGGGTACAATTTTAGAAGATGGTTCACAACAAGTTACTATTAATACTATTGGACATAATCCAAAAGATATTATAGTAGATGTTACCGAAGAAGAAATCACAGTTAAATCTACAAAAGGAGAAAATACTTCTTCGTTTGTTAAGGAAATTGATTTAGTACTAACAGTTGGTACTGATTATGATGGAACTAAAACAACTGCTAAATTTGATAATGGGATATTAACTCTCATTATTGATAAGAAGATTAACAAAAAGGCAAAGAGCCTTAAAATTCAGTATTAAGGTAATTATAATAAGGGTTATAGAAACTAAGGGGAGGTTAAAAAATCTCCCTTTTTTTATACTTTAATATTTATACTTATACAATAAACTATATCAAATGAAAGATATTTACAAACAAAAAGTTACAGACAACATAGAATCGTGTATCACGAAATCTAATGTAGTAAAAGAAATGGTTACAGGAGAGAGACCGGCCGACCCAAAACAGGCAGCTTCTTATTTACAACAAATAGTTAAAGTTCTTGAAGATGTCAAGGAGGTTGTAGAACGAGGGTAATCAAAATGAAATTTAGAACGTTATTATTAGGGTTAACTGCATTGTTCGTTGCATTCAACGCAGCATTCTTTTCGGTAAGTGGTTTATCTAAACTATTTGCTGGAGCGGCTGTATCTGTAATAATAATGGCAAGTTCATTAGAACTGGCTAAACTTATAACGGCTGGTTATCTATACAACTATTGGGATAAGATAAACAAATCATTTAGGATATACCTAAGTGGAGCAGTTCTTATTTTAATTCTAATAACATCATTAGGTATCTATGGATTTCTAACATCTGCATTTCAAGATACATTTAACCAATTCAGTATAAAAGAAAAACAATTAGCATTCTTAGAACAAAAAGAAAAGTTTTGGGGTGATGATGTAATACGATATGATGAAGAACTTAAAAGAATTTCTACTAACATTAGTACTCTTTCTAATGCGAAATCTCAATCAATCCAAG
>TARA_B110000046_G_scaffold57134_1_pt1 | contig 10262 bp, 10 predicted proteins | sample TARA_B110000046 | Tara Oceans TARA_B110000046 (sample SAMEA4397157) | marine metagenome | biome: Polar Biome; feature: [DCM] deep chlorophyll maximum layer (ENVO:01000326); material: water (ENVO:00002006), including particulate matter (ENVO:01000060) such as... | depth 40 m
TGGATAACGTGTTGTTATTAATTCGACAAGTGCCATTGCCACTTTTTTAGCTGGTGTAATTCTGTCTTCTCCATACAGAATCATACTGTGGCTAATGTCAATCATCAGTACAGTGCTCATCTGCGATTTGTGATGCGTATCTTCAACAACTAAGTCTCTTTCGGTTAATTTAAAATCGCCAAAGCCATTGTTTATTTGAGCATTTTTTAAGCTTTCTGTTACTGATATTTGATCTAATGCATCGCCAAACTGAAAGTTTCGAAGCTCTCCAGTATGCTCATCACCAATACCTGTAAGACTACTTTTATGACTCCCCGAGCCTTGTTTCTTAAGTTTTCCAAAAATTTGATCAAGCGCATTTTTTCTAATCGCTTGCTCTGTTTTTGCTGTAATGGTCTTCCCTCCTTTTCCGTCAGGTGTTATTTCTTCCCGAATATAGCCACGTTTTTTTAGATCTTCAACAAAATCAACCAACGTATATTCATCTGTTGTCAGTTTGTATTCTTCATCAATTTCCTTTAGCCAACCGAGGGTTTCATCTAAATCTCCTGATGTATGAGTAATAAGCTCCTTAAAAATCTCAAAGAGCTTATCGAAAGGAGTTTTATGTTCCTCCTCAAACAAACTAAATTCAAAACCTGTTAACGGTTTTTTGTTTTTCTCTTTCATTTAGTAGTTAAGTGTTTAACAATATCCTTAATGGGCTTAATTTCGGTAACATACTCAATTGTTGGTCCTGCACACCAAACACTTTTGTAAGTTGCACTAAAGGCTGCCTTTTGTAGTTTTTTCATGCCAGAATAGAAGACATATGCTTTAAACCATTTCTTAAGACTTTTGTTCTTGTTAAGTATTTTTTCAAACCAAGATTGTTCAGTTCCTATCTTTTCAACATAGGGCGTTTTTATAACTGTGCAGCGTGATCCGGATAACTTTGTGGTGAATACAATATCTTTTGCAGAATACTCAACACAAGCTCTTTTATAGTCTTCAGAAACTCCACTTTCGGTAGATGCAATAAATAAACTGCCAATTGATAAACCAGCAGCTCCAAGATTTAAAATTTCGTTTAATTGAGCATTGTTGCCTACTCCTCCAGCTGATATAACCGGAATGTTACATTCTTTTGTTAGTAACGGAATCAGCTCTTTATAAGACAGGTTTCCTGCATGACCACCAGCCTCTTTGTTTACAGCTATTAATGCATCAGCACCAAGCGACTCTACTTTTTTGGCGTATTTTAAATCGATAACATCGCAAAATACTTTAACACCAGCAGCATGCGCTTTAATTATTGTTTCTTTTGGAGACCCAAGCGATGTTATTAGGTAATCGACACCCAGTTCACAGCATACTTCAAGTTGCTGTTTGTAAAGAAAATTTGATTTGTTTACGATTAGGTTTATCCCAAAAGGGCCAACACTATGTTCTTTAATTTCTTTAATTGCCGATTGTAATTCGGGAATGGTTCTAAAATTTAAAGCCGGAATACAACCTGTTATCCCTGCTTTGCTAGCTTCAATAATCATTTTGGTATTTGTAACCAAAAACATTGGAGCCATAATTATGGGATGCTTAATCCCAAGAAGATTAGTTAAGTCAAACATTGGCGTAAAGATACTTATGTTGTAGCCTCCAAAGAAATCAAAAATCATATATTAATCGGTTGTACAATAAATGACATTAATATTATACATTGCCTTGGATTAATTTTATTTTGGAATTCTAAATGTAAAACTAGATGTTGCTAATGCTTTGATAAACATCGTATTTCTGCCATGTACCGTTTCTTAACTAATACAGCTCTACCCTTTTCTAGATTGATAAAACTAGAAGCTAATACTTCCAATAATTTAGTAGTTTACTGTATCAATAGTTTATTGAAAATCATCCACCTAAAAACTTTTGTAGAGACCTGAACCGTTTGGATAATAAGAATATCCTAAATCAACGATAGAAGAAGGATCAATATCTTTCTTATCGCAGCTTACCACACTAGTTAGAATTTAAATGCGTAAAAAAGGTATTTACTTTTCATCGAATCCAATTGACTGTTCCACAGCTTTACCATTTTCTATTAATATGTGTTTGGTAACAATTCCAAGATTGTAAAACTCGTGGGCTTTAATTTTGCCTAGTTCATCATAGTAGGTCCATTTACCATGTTTTACGGCATCTTGATATTTACCTTCAATTCTTCTATTACCAGAAGGATGATAATAAGTTACAAGACTGTCAGGATTTCCGTCAATATATTTTCCGGTAAACTTTAATCCACCGGTAGCGAAATACTCTTTAACCTCACCCTGAATAAGGCCATCAACATAAGTCATAACTTTAGAAGGCCGTCCGTTTACGTAATAAATTGAGGATTTTCCCTGAAGTTTATCTTTAATGTAATTTTCTTTTTTACTTAAAATTTGCTTATTATCGTAGTACTTCCATTCACCTTCACGTTTTTGGTTGATGTATTGACCAGTTCCCATTAATTTACCATTTAGGTGATAAAAAGTGGTATTTGAAATAGAGCCAGTGTGGTCAACTTTATGAGATAATTTACCGTTGTAGGTGTAGTAAATAAAAGTCCCAATGGGATAATCATTTTTAAATTCTCCTCTATATCTAACCTTATCGTTATCGTAATTTTTTTTCCAAACCCCTTGCTTTAACCCTTTATTATCAATCTGATTGAGCGAATCGATTTGAGTAAAACCAATTGAATTAAAAGCAACTAAAATAACAAGAGCAATCAAATATCTCATATCCACAAATCTATTTAATGAATGACGGTATTACCAATTTTCCTACCATCTATAAAGGGAAAACATTTAAGGCCATCAACATTGATTCATTAAATTCATCCATACATAGACCCGCAGCAACTTTTTGCTCTGATAAATAGGCGACAACATTTTCTGTAGCCATGTTGCCAACTAATTCATCATCGGCCATTGGGCAACCACCATAACCTTTAATTGCTGAATCAAATCTAAGACAACCTGCTTTGAATGCTGAATCTATTTTTTCTTTCCAACTGTTTGGGTTACTATGAAGATGCGCTCCAAAATTCACATTGGTAAATGATGGAATAAGCGTATTGAACAACTCGGAGATTGAATCTGGCTTAGAAACTCCAATTGTGTCGGCTAATGAAATTATTTTAACTCCTAATTCATTTGCTAATTTCTCCGACCATTTTGCTGCTATATCAGCATTATAAACATCGCCATAAGGATTCCCAAACCCCATTGATATGTAAATAACCATTGTTTTACCATGGTTCACACATATACTTTGAATAGCTTCTACTCTATTTAACGATTGCTCAATTGTTGCATTTGTATTGCGCAATTGAAAAGTTTCTGAAATAGAAAATGGGTAACCTAGGTAATCAATCTCGCTAAACTTAGTAGCGTCTTGAGCGCCTCTTTCATTAGCAACAATAGCTAGTAGTTTTGATTTGGTTTTAGAGAAATCTAATTTTTCAAGAACTTTTGCGGTGTCTCTTAATTGAGGAATTGCTTTTGGTGATACAAAGCTCCCGAAATCAATGGAGTGAAACCCTACTTTTAATAGTTTATTAATGTAATCAACTTTGTCTTGAGTCTCAATAAACGTATGTAGTCCTTGCATTGCATCTCTCGGACATTCAATTAGTTGTATTTTTTTATTATCCATAAGTTTACTTGTTATAAGTTACCAAACCTTGATTTATTTTTTTAACCATTGCTGGTCCTTCGTAAATAAAACCGGTGTAAACTTGAACTAAGTCTGCACCTGCCTCCAACTTATCAATGGCATCTTGAGCAGTAAAAATTCCGCCAACACCAATTATTGGAAAATCAGTACCTAAGTTTTGCCTTAAATAACGAATAACTTCATTCGATCTTATAGCCACAGGTAAACCACTTACTCCACCTGCTCCTATTGATTCAACAGCGCTCTTATTAGTTGTTAATTTACTTCTATCAGTAGTAGTATTTGTGGCAATCAATCCATCCAACTTAATTTCTAATGCTATCTCTATAATGTCGTCTAATTGTGTGTTAGTTACGTCGGGAGCTATTTTAAGCAATATTGGTTTCTTGTTTGGTTTTAAATTGTTCTTCTCCACCAAAGCATTTAAAAGTTTTTTTAGTGGTTCCTTTTCTTGTAATTCTCTAAGATTTGGTGTGTTTGGCGAGCTTACATTTACTACAAAATAATCAACATAATCGAACAGCTTATTGTAGCAAATTAGGTAGTCATATACTGCATTCTCGTTCGGGGTAATTTTGTTTTTACCAATATTACCCCCAATTACAATTTTAGTTTTACGTTTTTTTAGTTTACTAATTAATGTTTCTAAACCATCATTGTTAAAGCCCATTCTATTTATTAGAGCTTTGTCTTTAGGTAACCTAAACATTCGAGGTTTAGGGTTTCCGGGTTGACCTTTTGGCGTTACTGTTCCAACTTCAATAAACCCAAATCCCAAATTTGAAAAATCTTCAAATAAATCTCCTTGTTTATCAAATCCAGCTGCTAATCCAACAGGATTTTCAAAAGTTAGTCCAAACAATTGCTTTTTTAAACTTTCATCTTTAATGATGAATATTAATTTGAAAATTCCTTTAGCAAAAGGAATTTTTAAAATTATATGCAACAAACCTGTAGTAAAATGATGTGCTTTTTCAGGATTTATAAGAAAAAGCAATGGCCTAATTATTTGCTTGTAAAACATGCTGCAAAAATACAATTGCTTGTTGATAAATTAATGATGTTGTACAATCAATAAGCCTTTGTCCCTGTAGTTTTGAACATAGTGATTAATTCAGTAAACATCATACGAAAAGTGCAAGTTATATTATTTGTTGGCTTGTCAGCATGTATGGCTATATCCTATAAAGTATGGTTCACTAAAATTGCGTTTCCACGACAACCAATATTAGATTTCATTCTACCTCAAGAGTTAATTATTGGTGGTTCAGTTTTATTGCTCGGCTTGTTTGTTTGGTATTTATTCAAATTTTCGAGTTTGTTTTTACCTATGCTCTCGGTTTCAGTAATTATTGGTTTATATCTTATTGATTTACACCTTCTGCAACCTTGGCTATGGATGACCATGTCTTTTTTATTGATGCTCATTCCTTTTGCAAAACGATACTACTATTATCAAAATTTATCGACAATTTTAAAGAGCATGCAAATTTACGTGGCTTTGATTTACATCTTTTCAGGGATGCATAAAATCAATCCTTATTATTTGGATTTATCAGTAGAATTTTATCTAAGACCTTTGACCGGTTATTTATGGCAGATTCGAGATGAAATTTTAAAAGTTTTCTCCATTTCGGCTTATGTTGAAATTGCCTTAGGCATTGGTTTGCTTTTTTCATTAATATCACCATGGGTAAAGTTTGCGTTGATTGCCATGCACTTATTTGTGCTAGCGATGCTTGGTCCTTTTGGGTTAAACTTTAACCCTACACTATGGCCTTGGAACATTCAACTGATTTTATTGCTTTTGGTATTGTTTCCAAGAAATCAAGAGCCGTTTAAAGTTAAGTGGCGCATATTTATTAATACTCGGCCATTCAACTATATTTTAGTAGGAAGTATCCTTTTGTTTGCACTAACAAAACTTAATCTTGCCAACCCTTACACCAGTTTTTATTTATACTCAGGAACCAATTTTTATCCAAATGCCAAAGTATTGAAAAACGATGTAAAACAGATTCCTCACTATATGAACGATGCCTATATTTTTGGCGATTCGTTACAGGTCAATTACTTCGATATTTACTTTTATGATTATCTTATTCCTCCCTGCCCTAGTCCTCGATGTAAAGAAAGAACACCTGAGCAATTGGTCGAAATATTAAAGAGGGAGTAGTTGTTTTTTGGAATTCATTGAGGTATTTTTATCGAGCAAATATTAAATCATGACTAAAGACTTACAAGAAATCAAATCTATTTTAACCGAAATTTTAACTAACCATAAAAAGGTGCTTAAATTTAAAGGTGAAAACTCTTCAAGCATGGAAGCTTCGGGAACCATTAAAGCCCTGCAAGGGAAAAAGAAGGTTGACGGCATTTACTTTGCCAGTGTGGTTGAGAAACCAAAAGATGTAAGGCTTTATTTCTTCCCGATTTATACTCATGTTAAAGATTTTGAAAACACCTTATCAGATGAACTTAAAAAAAGCTTGAAAGGGAAAAGTTGTTTTCACGTAAAAGCAATTTCTGATGAAATTAAAATTGAGCTTCAGCAAATGATAAATAAAGGGATTGAACTGTTTCAAAAAGATGGTTTACTCGCTAAATAGTATGTTCAAAACCATACAACCAACAAGCTTAACAATCACCCAAATTGAAAAAATTAACTATTTAAAAGCTGATGAATCAAAATACGCATCACCTCTTCCCTTTTTCCTAAAACAAGAGTTTGATTTAGCTAAAAACAAACACTTTGGAAGCGATTAAAATTAAGTGGACTAAAAAACTATAAAAAACATTGAATTTAGACCTTGTAATTTCTTTTTTTATTGCCTCAGTGGCCTTGACATTAATGCCAGGACCAGATAATATTTTTGTATTAACCGAGAGTATTTCAGGGGGTAAAAAAAAGGGGGGATCACTTGCGCTTGGGCTATCATCTGGAATTTTTGTTCATACTGCCTTTGCCGCAACAGGAGTATCATTACTCATTCAAAGTTCGTCGCTTGCCTTTGACATAATCAAATACTTTGGTGCAGGATATTTAATATACATAGCCTATAAATCAGCGATAGAAAAAAAAGTCTCTAGCAAAGACGCTACAACCCTACCAAATGGATTTTTTGAACAGTTTAAAACTGGATTTTTAATGAATGTATTAAATCCAAAAGTCACTCTGTTCTTTGTGGCTTTTCTACCTAGTTTTATAACCAAAGAAGGTATTAATGTAACGTTACAAATGTTTGTACTCGGCAGTATGTTTATGTTGCAGGCTTTTGTATTGTTTAGCATGATTGCCCTGTTATCAGGTTCGTTGGCTAGTTATTTAGCATCTGATAAATTTTGGATTATTACTAAATGGCTTAAAGTAATTGTTCTGTTTGTTTTAGCCTTATTTTTATTGATATACGAATAATTTAAAGTCTGTTTTTATCTTGTTGTTTCACTGTATTCGGTGGCTCAGAATGGTAAAATAACATCGAAAACAGAAGTTAACATACAACACAATGATGCTTGGGGTTTCTTTACAAAAAACGATATTTTACTGCCCAAATATTCTTTGATTAAGGAGCTTACTATTTCTAAAATTAACTACTTAAGTTATAATTTAACTGTAGAAGTATATTTAATTGAACCTAAGTTACTTGAAAAATAACACTGTGATAATATTCAACCAAGTAGGAATTGCGAATCACACTAAGTTAAACTTAACGACTTTACTTGTAATTACAGGAAGTTTGCTTCCAATGGATATGTTATTTTAGCTAGTAATTACCGCAATGCTGATGAGTATGGTGGTAAAGATATAAACGCCGAGGGATTTTGCGGAACCTACGGTGTCTTAACGTTTGTTTCATTCATAGGTGCTTGTCAAAAGCATCCTTTATCATTAATACTAAAAATTTCTTCTATTTTCGTTAAATATGGAAAGCAATATAGTTAATAGTAATTGGTTGTATCAACATCTTGATCATCAGAGTTTTATTTTACTTGATGCTAGTACTGCAAGTAATGTTTCAGGAATTAATGTTGATACAGAGACTAAAAGAATCAAGCATTCAAGGTTTTTTGATTTGAAGAAAAAATTTAGTAAACCAAACACCCGTTTTCCAAACATGCTTCCTTCTATTGACCAATTTGAAGTTGAATGTCAAAATTTAGGTATCAACCGGAATAACCAAATTATTGTATACGATAATGTTGGAATATACAACAGTCCTAGAGTTTGGTGGATGTTTAAAACAATGGGTCATGACAACATTAAAGTACTGAATGGTGGATTGCCTGATTGGATCAAATCAGGTTATGAAATTGAAGAGCCAGAAATTAAAAGTCACCAAAAAGGAGACTTTGTTGTACAGTTTAACAATCAAAGAGTTAAAGACTTTGATTTTATTATGTCAAATTCAAAATCAGGCAAAGAATTGGTTTTTGATGCTCGTTCGATAGGTAGGTTCAATGGAACCTCACCAGAACCAAGAGAAGGTATTAATAATGGGGCAATTTCATTTTCGGTGAACTTGCCGTTTCAAGATGTATTAGAAAATGGAAAACTTAAATCCAAACAGGAATTAGCACATTTATTCAATTCAGTGGTTTCTAAAGACGATCCCTTAATATTTAGCTGTGGGTCAGGACTTACGGCTTGTATTATTCATCTGGCAGCAGCCGAAGTTCTAGAAAATGAAATGGCCGTTTATGATGGTTCGTGGACTGAATGGGCAACAAAAACTCAGAATTAAAAAGAAAGATTTTTAATTACAAGGTTAAACTTCGACTTTAAATAAACAAAGGCTCAACAGGCACTTCTCTAACCTATTTTTGTATTATGAAATTTTACTTGTCTGTTTTAATTGTAACCTTTTCAATTTTCACCTATAGGTGCAACAAAGAGCCTGATTTTGATTTAGGTAAACAAGTGTATGCAGCCAATTGTGTTAGTTGTCATCAAACAAAAAACACCGATTTATTCTCAAAAAAATGGAAAGGAAAATTAGCACACTCTTATGTGTCAACAGTCATAACAACCGGAATTGATTCACTGCAAATGCCATCCTTTAAAAATGAACTATCAGATTTCGAGATTTCTAGTTTGACCCATTTTATAATCAGTAATATATACGACTCTGCTGGTTATGATATGGCAAATAACGAAAAACGAAAAGAGTTTTACTCAACTGAAAAAATGGATTTCAAACTTGAAAAAGTATTAAGTGGAGATAATATGCCTGAAGGTTGGATATTTAAAAACCCTTGGAGTATATCCTTTATTGATTCAATAAACTTACTGGTGACAGAAAAAAGCGGTGTGCTGTATCATTATAATTTAAACAATAATAAAATAGTTAAGATCAAAAATTTACCTTCTATTGATGTTAGTGAACATGGAGGCCTTTTAGATGTTGAGGTACATCCAAATTTCAAACAAAATAAGACCATTTACTTAACCTATTCAGTTTCAGGAACCATTTTAAAAACGCTAAGAGTTTCAAGGTTTAAGTTACTTAACGATAGTTTAGAATTAATAAACACTTTTTTAGAAGTAGAGCCTTGGTCTCTTGCTGGTCAAGAATTTGGATCACGTATGTTTTTTGATGATCAGTTAAAACTCTTTGTAACGGTAGGAAATAGAGTTCTTTACGATGAATGTCAAGATATCAGTACAGATGTAGGAAAAATTCATCGCTTTAATGATGTTGGAACAATACCTTCTGACAATCCTTTTAAAGATGCAAAGGGTGAACCAACAAGTATTTATACCTATGGCCATCGAAACCCGCAAGGGATTAGCATTAATCCTGTTGATGGCAGTATTTGGTCAGTTGAACATGGACCAAAAGGTGGTGATGAGTTAAACCTAATAATAAAAGGCGCTAATTATGGTTGGCCACTAGCAAGTTACGGAACCAATTACAATGGCAGTAAATTAACAGATTCTACGCAAATAAAAGGAACAGAACAGCCTGTTCATTATTGGGTTCCGTCAATAGCTCCAGGTGCATTGGAGTTTGTAAAAGGAGATAAATATCCTGCATGGAAAGGCAACGCTTTGGTTACAGCCTTACAATTAAAGCATATATCAAGACTTGAGATTGAAAAAAACAAGGTTGTTCATGAAGAAAAACTATTGGATGTTTTTGCAAGAATGAGAGACATTGAACAGAGCCCAGATGGGTACATTTACTTTACCTGTCAGATTTACCAAGCTCCAGGGGAAATATATAAAATTTTACCTGTAACTATCAAACAAGCACCTCTTTAAATTTATCTCAGCTAAAGCGTCAAACTCATTACGTTTGTTTTCAAACTACTGCTGCATAGCATTAGGTCATTTCATTAATTGTTGCATTTCGTCCAAAGTATTTGCACTAAATATTTTATCTAATAATTAATGCAAGTACGTAAACATCAATTTAACCAGGATACAGCTCTTCAAGAACTTTAGTTCTATAATTAAAAATCTCATTCAATTTGGATTTTATAATAATTGAGTTTGCAATGTCTCCAAGAAAACCGAATGGTGGCTGATAACTTACTATATCTGTCATCAGCGTTCCGTTTTC
>TARA_B110000046_G_scaffold66479_1_pt1 | contig 10251 bp, 14 predicted proteins | sample TARA_B110000046 | Tara Oceans TARA_B110000046 (sample SAMEA4397157) | marine metagenome | biome: Polar Biome; feature: [DCM] deep chlorophyll maximum layer (ENVO:01000326); material: water (ENVO:00002006), including particulate matter (ENVO:01000060) such as... | depth 40 m
AGAGTACAGAACTTAGCAAGCCGGCGTAAACTATGAAGCGAATTCATCTGGTGGCCGCCGTTATTTATGGAAACCTTAACGAAATCCTAATCGCGCGACGTCCAGATCATCTGCATCAAGGTGGGCTGTGGGAATTCCCCGGCGGTAAGATCGAAGCCAATGAAACTACCTATCAGGGCCTCGTCCGAGAACTCAACGAAGAGTTAGCCATCAAGGTTATCGCAGCCAATCCTTTTATGCAGGTGTCACATGACTATAGCGACAAGCATATTTTATTGGATGTCTGGCAGGTCACGGCTTTTGAGGGGGAGGCTCGAGGTGCAGAAGGGCAAGAGTGTTGCTGGGTACCCATTAAGATATTGCTGCGAGAGGATTCCAAATACGCTTTTCCGCAAGCCAATAGGCCTATTCTAGATGCGTTAGCGACTATTCTTCACCACCGTCCATAAGGTCATGGCCGAGGGTTGGTTCGCCGGCAATGGCGAAGCTCTCGGTAGCCCAGTCACCAAAATCTATCTGTTGGCAGCGCTTTGAACAAAATGGCCGGTGGGTATTTTCATCGATCCACGCGACATCAGTTTTACAGGTTGGACAGGGCACTAGAGTTGTTTTATTCATTGTCTGACAGCCTTGACTAAAAATTGTTGATGAAGGTCCTGGACTCTGGCGGGCACGGTGTTTTCTGGGAGAGAATTGTCAAAAACTAAGTCCGCTCTACCAAGTCTATCTAGGCGAGACATCTGCGCATTGATGATACTCTGGATCTGTTCTTTGGTATTACTATCTCTGGCCATGGCGCGGGTAAGCTGCAGTTCAACCGGCACATCGACCAGTAAAACCTCGGACACTAATAGGTGTTGGTCAGCTTCAAATAACAGTGGCGATTCTAAAATGACATACGGGCTTGAGGCTAACGCAAGCTCCAGTTGACTGAGAATCCAGTCCCGAATTAACGGGTGCAAGAGGCTCTCCAACCAGCTTTTTTGCATTTTGTCGGAAAAGATAATCTGGCGCAGCGCTGAACGATTCAAACAGCCATCTGGCAGTATCAATTTAGTGCCAAAATGCGCCACAATAGCCTTTAGCGCCGGCATCCCGGGCTCAACTAGAGCACGCGACGCATAGTCCGCATCTACCACCTGAATACCCAGAGCGATAAAAGCTTTGGCGACGGTACTTTTGCCACTGCCGATACCGCCGGTGAGGCCAACAATTAGAGGCGCGCTGGATGAGATTTTTTTTGTCACTGCGTGGTTACTCTCGCCGAGGGTGAACTGGTGTCCGTCTAAAGATTAAATAGCGCGGCATAGGCAGCAAGAATCTTATCACCCCAGACCAATGCAATCCAACCTGCGAGCGCCAAAAAGGGACCAAAAGCAATGGTGGTTTCCCGTGTGCGGCCTGAAAAAATAATGCCTATCATTCCCACTATTGCGCCGGCGGCTGTCGACAGTAAAATTATCATCGGCAACATCTGCCACCCGAGCCAAGCGCCCAGAGCGGCCAAAAGTTTAAAGTCGCCATACCCCATACCCTCTTTGCCTGTAACGCCTTTAAAGGCCCAGAACACAGTCCACAGAGATAGATAGCCAGCAATCGCACCGACAACCGCCTCGGTCAGAGGCACGAAGGTGCCGCTTAAATTGGCAAATAGGCCTATCCATAGTAATGGCAGAGTAATCTGATCAGGCAAGAGTTTTTCATGCAGATCAATGCCAGTCAGGACTAGTAGCATATAAGAGAAAATGAGGCTGTAGACGGTAAGGGCACTCAACCCTAAGTGATAGACGAAAAAGGCGGCAATGAGACCAGAGAGAAACTCCACCAGAGGGTATTGCAACGCTATAGGCGCTGCGCAGGAATGGCACCGACCACGCAAAAAAATATAACTAATGAGAGGGATATTATGTCGGGGTCTAATAGGTACTTTACAGTTGGGGCAGCGTGAATTTGGTCGAGCCAGTGTCAATGGTGCTGAGGCCACTGCCTTCAGGCCCAAAAAATCCCGTGCATCTCTCCTCCATTCCGCATTCAGCTGAAGAGGAACACGGAGAATCACAACATTTAAAAAGCTACCAATGAGCAGCCCAAAGACTGCCCCCATGGTAGCAAGTGCCGCCGCTGACAAGTCTGTCTCTATCATCCTATGCTCACATTTAGATCTGAGCTAGAAGTATACTTAAATGCGTGTTTAAACGACATTACCCAGTTGGAAGATTGGCAGATACATCGCAATGAGTAGCCCGCCCACTAATACGCCTAAAACCGCCATCATTAACGGCTCAATTAGGCTGGTAAAATTATCAATGGCACTAACGACAGCCGCCTCATAGTGGCTGGCCACGTTTGCCAGCATCTCATCTAGAGCGCCAGACTCTTCACCAATCGCGGTCATCTGCTGCAGTAAGCGGGGAAACATGGTGTTGTTGTTCATGGCTTGTTGTAACGAGATGCCGCTTATAACCTCGTTGCGGAGTTGCAAAATAGCCTTCTGATAAGGTCTATTACCAGCTGCGTCCGCCGTCGAGTCTAGGGCCTCGATAATCGGCAAACCGGCCGCCAAGGTTGTAGCAAGTGTGCGCGCAAAGCGGGCAATGACTGAGTGATAGGTTATCAGGCCAATAACAGGTAGCTTTAGTATGATCCCATCAACTGCGTAGGCAAATTCAGAGTTTCTAAAGTGGGCCTCACGAAATCCAATCAGAGTTGCTGACACCGCACAGACAATTAATAGCCACCAGGTTGTTAGCGCGTCTGAAAGTCCAAGTACAAATAGGGTGAATGCGGGGAGCTCAGTACCAAAGCCACGGAAGGTTTCGGCAAATACGGGCACGACCTCAATGAGTAAAATGGCGCTAACTAGCAATGCTAGGAGCATCACCGCTGCCGGATAGGTGAGGGCCTTTTTAATATTTGATTTTAACTTTTCAGTCTTTTCTTTGTGATTGGCTAAGCGGTTCAGAATAACATCCAGAGTACCAGTGGCTTCAGCTGAGGCCACTAGGCTACAGAAAAGTTCATCGAACTGGCGAGGATGTTGACGCAATGCTGTGGCAAAGCCTCCGCCACCTGAGACGTCATCGCTAATCTGCCAAATGAGATTTTTCATCTGGGACTTATTAGAGACATCGGCAATAATCGAAAAACTCTGAACTAAAGGCACTCCTGCGTTCAACATAGTGGCTAGTTGACGTGTAAAAATGGCAATGTCAGCGGCAATAATCTTTTTATCTCGCATGAATAGGGGTTTACCTTTTTTTTTACTGAGGTACAGATAACACCCTGCTTGCGCAACTGACGTTTTGCGTTAACGAGATCCTCAGACTTAATTTCACCGGCCACCTTGTCGCCGTTTCGATTCGTTCCCTTAAAGGCGAAAAGTCGTGATTTTATCGCTTGGCTCATAATGCAGTCCTGTGGTAAATCTGCATGGTCAATCCTAGTATGTTCAAAAATTTGAGTCGGAATTCCATGCGTCGTTGACAGTAAGCATAGACAACATTTTCCCATGAGAGTTACAAAAAGGACAATATGAGCCTATTACATGGTCAGCAGGGAAAACTGGTGCAAGGGGAACTAATCGTCTATAAATAAACTGTCTGTTTGGATATTCAGTTGATCACCATTGCTGTCTTTTCGTCGGGCCCTTACTCGCTTATTAGGAGACGTGAAATGATTTATAAACAATCAGGTTTTACTCTTATAGAATTGATGGTCGTAGTATCTATTATCGCCATTTTGGCAGCAGTAGGGCTGCCTAATTACCAGAACTTTGTCGTTAAAACAAAAGTCGGTTTGGCACTGGCTGCCGTCAGTCCACTGAAAACAGCTGTTGTAATCTGTATACAGGAAACGGGAGATGAGGTGGGCTGTGATACCAAAACGGATATTATTCTTACAGAGATTCCGGTATTTACCCCGACCAAAGAAGTAGCTGTTGCGATTGTGGCTGACGGCGTGATTACATTGACGCTGGCGGCTGGGATTTTGACAGCCAATGTAGATGGTGAGACTGTCACTATGACGCCGAATGTGGGCGTCGGGCAAACTGCTATAATCTGGAATAATACGACGACCGTTTCACATGACGCAGCTAAAGTGCTCATTTTGAGAAATAATATAGCCGAGACGGAAATGTCTTCTGGGACAGACACTCCCTAGATTAGACAGTATGTTTTTGGATTGGAAGGGCCCATTTTTGTATGGGCGTTATCCTATTGAGAGTTAAATCAATCGCATCGATAAATCTATTGCCTGAACATGTTTTGTCAGGCTTCCAGAGGAAATGTAGTTCACTTCAGCGCCAATATATTGCTGCAGAGTCTGTGCAGTAATGTTGCCAGATACTTCAACCTTGGTGTGTCCAAAGTTCAGGGTTTTTAGCCCTTCTAAATCTATTGGTGAGAAATTATCCAGCATCACTACATCGGCTTTGGCGAGTAGCGCCTGACGCAGTTCGTCAAGGTTTTCCACCTCCACCTCCACCACTTTATCGGTGGCAATTTTGCGTGCCTGAGCAACCGCTTTGACAATACCACCGCAGGCGGCGATATGGTTTTCTTTAATTAAAAAAGCATCGTAAAGACCCATGCGATGGTTGTAACAACCGCCCACTGTGACAGCATATTTCTGTGCCAATCTCAGGCCTGGAATCGTTTTCCGTGTGTCGAGAATACGGATGTCACTGTCGGCGCTCAAATCTGCATACTGCCGTGCCAGAGTCGCAGTAGCGGAAAGTGTCTGTAAGAAATTAAGCGCAGTACGCTCACCTGTCAGTAGCACTCGAGCGTTGCCGGTGAGGGTAAAGAGAGTTTGGTTTGGGGAGACGACATCGCCCTCAGAAATTTCCCAGTCGACGCGTGTATTGGGATCGAGTTGGCGGAAGACTTCATCGACCCAGGGCCGGCCGCAAATGACCGCGCTGTCTCTGGATATTACAGACGCGGAAGCTTCCTTGTCCGCGGGTATCAGCATCGCTGTAATATCACCATGCCCAATATCTTCTTGCAGAGCGCGAGCCACTAACTGAGGAACATCTCCAGCTGTATCATGGGGCAGATTATAGGGCAGATTGTGGGTCGTCATGGGGTTTCTCGCACTGGGTCACGAATATTTGCGGATATTATAACGCAATAAGAGGCTAGGGTTGCCGCCACCGTGCTGATTGGCCGGTCGTATCGATTTGATGTCGATTAATTGCTGCACAAACACAGGTTGGATTGCATTCATCCTTGATATAGGGTCTCATAGTCGGCGCGATGGTGTCGATTAAGATTCATCAATCTCGATGCACTAGATGAAGGCCTCTGGACTGAGGGTATTGTTCAGTCGTTTAGGGACTGACTAACGTCTTGCCCAGAACCGCCCAAATGGGACTGCCAATGACCATAAAACAGGGTTGGCTGAGCTCGGTAGCCCAGCTGATATCTCCGAATACCGACAAGCGTCCCAGCACGGAGGATGTTAGTCTGCTGGTGATTCATAACATCAGTCTGCCACCCGAGCAATTTGGCGGGTCCTATATTGGTCAATTTTTTGCCAACTGCCTTGATATATCTGCGCATCCTTATTTTGCTGAGATCGGCCATCTCAGGGTGTCGTCACACTTATTAATCGACCGTGATGGAGAAATTATTCAATTTGTGCCTTTTCATTATAGAGCTTGGCATGCTGGTGTCTCTGAGTTTAAAGGGCGCAGTAACTGTAATGACTTTTCCATTGGCATTGAGTTAGAGGGCTGTGATTATGTTCCTTATACCGACGCGCAATATCAGGCGCTAGTCCAAGTCACTAAAACACTTAGACTTTATTATCCGCTGATTACTGACGACCGTATTGTAGGACACTGTGACATTGCTCCGGAGCGCAAGACCGATCCGGGACCTGCGTTTGACTGGGCGCGCTATCAAAAGGAACTTAACGGATGACCTTTCTAATTGTTCTTTTAGCCCTTGTGCTACTCGAGGCCTATAGTGACTTAGGATCAGTCCAGCCTGACCAATGGCTCCGAAAATGGCATCAAGCTCTTTCTCAGACCCTATTTTTAGAGCGATCATCAACATTTAAGGTCGCCGGTTTTGTGTTGCTGCCGTTGATCACTGTGTCTCTGGCATTGCTGTCTTTGCAGCATTATGGTCTGGGTTTCTTCAGTTTAATCGCTGAGCTGTTAGTGCTGCTATACAGTCTGGGCCGTGGCAATATCGATACTCAGATAACCTTACTGGACTCAGACCTTGGATCTGAAGATTTACGGAAGGCTCTTAACGATGCAGCTGTATTCGATACTATTTACCGAGAGGACCATTCTCAAAGTATTAAGGATGTGCGTGAGGCTATGTTTTCGGCTCTGCCTTACCGACTTTTCGAACGCTCTTTTGTTGTGATATTTTGGTTCTGCCTGTTCGGCGCCCCAATGGCACTTGGCTACCGTTTATTGGCGCTGCATGGAGATATGCAGTTAGATCAGGCAGCAGATGACAATAAAAATAATGAGACGCGAATGGTGGCTAAGTTACGGTGGTTGGTCGAATGGCTGCCGGCTCGGTTGCTCGGAATTACGTTAGGGTTAGTGGGACATTTCTCGCAAACCTTCGGCCAGTTGCGTCAGATGATTTTTTGCAGTCAGACCAGTGCCTCTGACCTATTACATCGCTGTGTTGCTCCCTCTACTGGTGGCCTAGTAGGTAGCCCATTGAGTAACACTGAGATTGTTAATGTCACAGGACTGTTTCGGCGATCCATGACAGCTTGGCTAGTGATCATTGCTATTTTAGTGGTTATCGGCTGACCGTCTTACCTAGGACTGATTGGTCTCCATTCCATGGGGCGACTTTGAGTAACAGCAGCATCCCAGGAATAGCCAGTGCCGTGCAAAGATAAAAGAAATTTTCCCAGCCCATACCCTCAACAATAATACCGGTAGCTGAACTTGCGACAGTGCGAGGGACTGCGGTAAGGGCGGTAAACAGAGCGAATTGTGTTGCCGCAAATGCAGGATGGGTAGAGCGTGCAATAAAGGCGACAAAGGCGGCAGTACCCAAGCCAACTCCGAGGTACTCAAAGCTGATGGCTAGGGCCAAGAGCCAGACACCCTCTCCCACTCTTGCCAGAACAGCAAAGCCCAGAATGGAGACGATCTGCACTAGGCCAAATGTCCACAGAGCGCGGTTAATCCCTATTCGGATCATCAAAATTCCACCTAAAATTCCCCCGACTATCATAGGCCAGAGAGCTGCATTTTTTGCTACCAAGCCGATCTGGGTTTTACTAAAACCCAGATCGAGATAAAACGGCGTAGCCAGCGCCGTTGCCATGCTGTCACCGAGTTTATACAGCAGCATAAACAGCAGTATCAACCCCGCTTGCTTAACGCCCTGTCGTGAGAAAAATTCGTTAAACGGTTCGATCACTGCCGACCTAAGGCTAGTGGGATGACGTGCGGCTTGAGCTGGTTCGCGAATACTCAGCGTGAGACCAATTCCCGTCAACATGAAGGCTGAGGTGGCAATAAAAACCGTCTGCCAAGGCAGGATATCTGCCAATATCAGTGACAGTGAGCCGGGTACTAAACCGGCGATACGATAGGCATTAACATGTATCGAACTACCCATTCCCAATTCCTCGTCAGACAGTAATTGTCGACGGTAAGCATCCAATACAATATCTTGGGTAGCGCTGAGAAAGGCAATTAACAGGCAGAGCCAAGCAATAGGCCAGAGCTGACTGCTAGGGTCAAAAAAGCCCAGCCCAGCGATCGCAGCAAGCAAAGCCAGCTGTGTCCCGAGCATCCAACTGCGGCGCAGACCAGGTCGAAACGAAAACAATGTTAATTGGTAGCGATCCAGTAGCGGTGACCACAGGAACTTCCAGGTGTAGGGCAGGCCCACAAGCGCGAAAAAGCCAATTTCTTTTAGGCCTACCCCTTCTGTGCGCAACCAGGCAGGTACCAGCGATATGAGCAGATACAGCGGCATACCCGACGCGAAGCCCGTGAAGATACAGATCAGCATTCGCCGATTGAATAGCGCTTCTTTGATACTAGGCGATGACATGTATTTTCCTTAAAAAGTTCATTGTTGGGCAACCAGTGACCGCATGCCATGTGTTCCTAAAGCCCTATTGCGTCTGCCACCTAAACTGTTTTAGGCTGATGCGGCCGTCGACCACCAGCACTTCCTCTACCTCTAAACGATGCTTTTGCTGCATGCCACCGGGGCTGTCACAGGGCATACTGATTTTTCCCGAGGCGTTGACCACCCTATGCCACGGCAGTTGAGTATCATCAGGCAATGCGCTCAGGGTTCTGCCGACAAGGCGGGCAGCTCTAGGTAAGCCCGCCAGTTCGGCAACCTGGCCATAGCTTACAACAACCCCCTTGGGTATGGCGGCTAGGACCGCATAAATCCTCTGCTTTTGGTCAAACTCGTTCATTGGCAAAGCCTACGCTATTCCACTAGATGTTGAAATAGTGGAAACTACCCCATTACTGCAAACTGGAATTATGAGGAAGTACCAATGCGGGTTCTACTGTTACTATTTATTGTGATGCCAGTGGTCGAGATGTGGCTTTTGATTACTGTGGGTGGCCAAATAGGTGCGATGGCCACCATTGGTTTGGTCTTACTGACTGCTGTTGCTGGTGCCAAACTACTCCGCGAGCAGGGCTTTGAGACATTGTGGCGTGGTCAGAGCAAACTCGCCGAGGGACAGTTGCCCGCGCAAGAAATTGTTGAGGGGATTATTTTAGCGGTCTCTGGTGCGCTTTTACTGACCCCGGGCTTTCTTACTGATGCGATTGGATTTGCCGGCTTGATTCCGCCCATCAGGGCTGTGTTTGTGGGGCGTTTGCTGAGTAAGATGGTGGTCGCGCCGGCTGGCGCTCGAGCTGGCGGGTTCAACACTCGTCAGGGTACTCAGGATCCGGATGTTATTGAAGGTGAGGCCTGGGACGAAAAAAACCGGTAGTCAGTAAAATATAATTATCTTATATTTTGCACTGACCCTTGAAAAAGAAACCTTTAGGTACAATATATGTCCCAATTGCGAAAAACTATAGCTCGCAAGTGACTATTGAAGACCCATTAACTGGAGAGACACAATATGAAAGTTCGCCCATTACACGATCGAGTTATCGTTCGTCGCGAAGAAGAAGAGCAGACTACCGCTGGCGGGATTTTACTACCTGGCTCAGCCCAAGAAAAACCGAATCAGGGTGAGGTTATCGCTGTAGGCAGCGGCCGCATTCTCGACAGTGGCGAAATTCGTCCGGTTGACGTGAAGGTTGGAGATACGGTTGTATTCGGTCAGTATGCCGGCAATGACAAGATCGACATCGACGGTGAAGAGTTAATTATTCTCAGTGAGAGTGACATTAAAGCCGTACTCGAAGCTTAATTTTTGAAAAGAATTTGGAAGGAAATGAATCATGGCAGCTAAAGAAGTTAAATTTGGCAACAGCGCACGTCAGGGCATGCTTGACGGTGTAAACGTTCTCGCTAACGCAGTAAAAGTAACACTAGGACCTAAGGGTCGTAACGTTGTGATAGACAAATCTTTTGGGGCGCCTACCGTCACTAAAGATGGAGTGTCTGTAGCGAAAGAAATCGAATTGGCAGACAAATTCGAAAATATGGGTGCACAGATGGTTAAAGAGGTTGCCTCTAAAGCCTCTGACGATGCCGGTGATGGCACCACTACTGCAACAGTTCTGGCTCAAACCATTGTTAATGAAGGTTTAAAGCTCGTTGCTGCCGGCATGAACCCAATGGATCTTAAGCGTGGCATCGACAAGGCTGTTATTGCAGCCGTTGCAGAAATTGCAGCGATCGCAAAGCCCTGTGCAGATACTAAAGAAATCGCTCAGGTAGGAACTATCTCAGCAAACAGTGATGCACATATTGGCGACATTATTGCTGAGGCAATGGGGAAAGTCGGCAAAGAGGGTGTTATTACCGTCGAAGAAGGGCAGGGCCTTGAGAATGAATTGGATATCGTTGAAGGTATGCAATTTGATCGCGGTTATCTCTCGCCTTACTTTATCAATAATCAAGAAAATATGAGTGCCGAGCAAGAGAGCCCTCTAATTCTGCTGATTGATAAGAAAATCTCTAATATCCGTGAGTTGTTGCCACTGCTTGAAGCTGTTGCAAAAGCGGGTCGTCCGCTAATGATTATTGCTGAAGATGTTGAAGGCGAAGCTCTAGCTACCTTGGTTGTTAACAACTTGCGTGGCATCGTGAAGGTTTCGGCTTG
>TARA_B110000046_G_scaffold113247_1_pt1 | contig 10246 bp, 7 predicted proteins | sample TARA_B110000046 | Tara Oceans TARA_B110000046 (sample SAMEA4397157) | marine metagenome | biome: Polar Biome; feature: [DCM] deep chlorophyll maximum layer (ENVO:01000326); material: water (ENVO:00002006), including particulate matter (ENVO:01000060) such as... | depth 40 m
TCAATCAATTTATCTACAAAAAACAACCTGCTTTCAAACATTTTTTGATGAATTAATACCGTTCCTTTTGCTTGCGTCGCTATTACTAAAACAATACTTAATAAATCTGGTGTAAAACCAGGCCAAGGTGCATCTGCCACCGTTAACACAGAACCATCAATATAATTTTGAATTTCATAAGATTCTTGCTCTGGGATGTAAATATCATCTCCTCTTTTCTCTAACTTAATTCCTAGTTTTCTAAATACATTCGGAATTTGTCCTAAGTTTTCCCAACTAACATTTTTTATAGTCAATTCAGATTTAGTCATAACAGCAACTCCAATCCAAGATCCAATTTCAATCATATCGGGTAAAACTCTGTGTTCACATCCACCTAAAGAAGTGACACCGTCTATAACTAATAGGTTCGAACCAACACCAGTAATGTTTGCGCCCATAGAATTCAACATTTTACATAATTGTTGAATATAAGGTTCACAGGCAGCATTGTATATTTTTGTGGTTCCGGTTGCTAAAACAGATGCCATTAAGATATTTGCAGTTCCTGTTACAGAAGCTTCATCCAATAACATTTCTGTACCAAATAATTCATTTGCTTCAACACCATAAAAAGATTCTTCTTTGTTATATCTAAATTTAGCACCCAATCGAATGAAACCTTCAAAATGAGTATCTAAGCGTCTACGACCAATTTTATCTCCTCCAGGACGCGGAATATAACCACGACCAAAACGAGCCAATAAAGGACCAACAATCATAATAGAACCTCTTAAAGAACTTCCATCTCTTTTAAATTCAGTAGATTCTAAATATTCTAAATTAATTTCATCCGCTTGAAAAGCATAAGAGTTTTTACTTAGTTTTTCTACTTTTACTCCTAATTCTCCAAGAATGAAAATTAATTTATTTACATCAATAATATCAGGAACATTATTTACAACAACTCTTTCTGGAGTTAGTAAAACTGCACAAAGTATTTGTAAAACTTCATTTTTGGCTCCTTGTGGAGTAATTGTTCCGTTTAATTTATGACCGCCTTCAATTTTAAATGATGCCATAGACTAATATTTTTTTCTATTTTTATGTTGATTGGTATGGACTGGTTTTTTGTAAGTAGTTTTAGGATTATTTTGGCCTTGTCCTTGTGTACGAGGTTTTCTTAACAAGTTTTTACTTTCAGAAAGTGCTTCTTCAGAATTTCTTAAATCTAGTTTTCCATCAGAAAGATCAAATAAATGTTTAAAAATCACAGCATCATCAACAGTATCTTTATTCCAGTTTAAATAGCATTTTTTCATGTGGTTAGCAATCGTAAATACCAATGCTTCCTTTTTGTCACTTTCTTCCCAACTCAAAGCAATATCGATCATTGTTTGAATGTTGTTACCGTAATAACGATATCTTGATGCTGATTTCGGATATGCTAATCCTTCTGGTTTTTCTTGTAACTCCTCTTTGGATGGCTGAGGATAGGGAGATTCTACATCTAATTTAAAATCTGCCATTATGTACAATTGATCCCAGAGTTTGTGTTTAAAATCGGGAACATCACGTAAATGTGGTTGTAAATTACCCATCACATCTACAATGGATTTCGCCATTTTATCGCGTTCTTCTTTAGTTTCTAAAGCCAAACAATGGTCTACTAATTTCTGAATATGTCTGCCGTATTCTGGTATAATCATTAACGGTCTTTCTGAATTGTACTCTAAATCGAATGTCATTTATTTATTTTTGAGAAGTGTTCTCGCTACATTTTCTTTATTCATTTTAATCAAAAGAAAAACACTCGAACTGACAAGTTATAATATGTAGTTATTTAACGTTGCAAAATAGCGATTTATTTTTACTTCTATGAATGATTTCTAACCAATCACTTTTAATTTTGCAAATTGTAATAATAGTTTCTTTTTTCCAACGGTACCAAATTTAATTTCTGCTTTTTTATTTGGCCCATTTCCTTCTAAAGCAAGAACTTCTCCTTTACCAAATCTATTATGCTCAACGATATTACCAACAATAATATTGCCATCAAATAAATTGGTATTTGGGGTGGCTTGCGATACTTTTTTTAAATTTTTAGGAACTATAATTTCTTTTTTATTTAATAAGTCCCGCTCCATTTTTTTACGCTGAATTGGTTTTTGAAAACGAATTCCCTTTGGTGCATCATCAAAAATACTTTTATCTAAATATTTATTTATTGATGGTTCGGGTACTTTTGTAGTAATATAATGTAAATATTGATCCTCTATTTCTTCTAAAAATCTACTTGGTTCTGCATCTACCAATTTCCCCCATCTATAACGTGTTTGCGCGTAAGATAAATAAGCAACTTTTTCTGCTCTTGTTAAAGCCACATAAAATAACCTTCGTTCTTCTTCAAGTTCACTTCTGGTGCTCATACTCATTGCTGATGGAAATAAATTTTCCTCTAAACCAACAATATAAACATACATGTATTCTAATCCTTTAGATTGGTGAATCGTCATTAAAGATACACTTGGCTTATCATCATCTTTTTTAGCATCGAAATCTGTAGCCAAAGCAACATCTTCTAGAAAGGTTGTTAAAGAGGTATCTTCTCCTTCTTCAATTTTATCAGTAATAAAGTCTTTAATTCCGTTTAATAATTCCTGAACATTTTCAACTTTACTAACTGCTTCAGGCGTTCCGTCTTTTTCTAAATCTTTAATTAATTGTGTTTGTTTTACGACAATTTCAGCAATTTCGAAGGCATTTTTTGTTTGCGATTCAATTTGAAGTCGCAACATCATATTCATAAAATCTTGAAGCTTATTTTTTGTGCCAGAATTAATTTTTAAATCAATTTTATCAATATATTTTATAATTTCAAAAATTGATTTCTTATAATGATTTGCAGCTATTGTTAGCTTATCTATCGTTGTTGCGCCAATTCCTCGAGCAGGATAATTTATAATTCTTTTTAACGCTTCTTCATCATTTGGATTGATTAGAATTCTTAAATAAGATAAAATATCTTTGATCTCTTTCCTTTGATAAAAAGACATTCCACCGTAAATTTTATAATCAATTCCCTTTTTACGGAGCGCATCTTCCATTGCTCTAGATTGCGAATTGGTTCTATACAATACGCAAAAACTATCAGAACTTAATTGGTGATTCATTTGATTTTCCCAAATAGATTGGGCCACAAATCTACCTTCTTCTCCATCAGAAATTGTACGCATTACCTGTATTGCTTCACCGGCATCATTAGTCGTCCAAACTTCTTTGTCTAACTTTGTTTTATTTCTAGCAATTACCGAATTTGCTGCGTTTACAATGTTACTTGTTGAGCGATAATTTTGTTCTAATTTAAAAGTTTTTACATCAGGATAATCCTTTTGAAAGTTTAAAATATTCTGAATATTCGCACCCCTAAAACTATAGATACTTTGCGAATCATCACCAACAACACAAATGTTTCCAAATTTATCTGCCAATGCTCTAACAATGATATACTGTGAGTGATTTGTATCTTGATACTCATCAACCATAATATATCTAAAACGGTCTTGATATTTTGCTAAAACTTCTGGAAAACGCGCTAACAATTCATTAGTTCTTAACAATAAATCATCAAAATCCATTGCGCCAGCTTTAAAACATCTGTCTACATATTCTTTATAAATCTCACCGACTCTTGGTCGACTAGCTTCAGTATCTTGTTGCAAATACTCAGGATTATTTCTATACGCTTTTACGGTTACTAAACTATTTTTAAATGATGAAATACGACCTAAAACCTGTTTTGGTTTGTAGCGTTCTTTATCTAAATTCATTTCTCTAATAATTGCAGATATTAAACGAACTGAATCTTGTGTGTCGTAAATAGTAAAGTTTGATGGAAAGCCTAGTTTATCTGCTTCCGAGCGTAAAATTCTTGCAAAAACAGAATGGAAAGTTCCCATCCAAAGATTTTTAGCTTCACTTGCGCCAACAACTCCAGCAATTCTTGCTTTCATTTCTTTTGCCGCTTTATTCGTAAATGTGAGCGATAAAATATTAAATGCATCCACACCTTGCTGCATTAAATGCGCAATTCTATATGTTAATACACGTGTTTTACCAGAACCTGCACCCGCAATAATAATCATTGGTCCATCTTTTTGCAAGACCGCTTGTTTTTGTGCTTCGTTTAAAGAATTTAAGTAGGTATTCAATAGTTTGTTTTGAAAGTATTTGAAAACGTGAATTTAGCCAAACTATTCGTTTCTATAAAAGAAGATGAATAATTTTTATTCACAAGTTATTCAGTATTAATAAAGAATCATATCTGCTCTAGGACAGATAAAATATAATATCTGCTTACAGGCAGATAATTTAAAATATCTGCTTATAGACAGATAATATTGCATTTTATAGAAATAAACTATATATTAGCTTAAAATTAAAGTAATCATGACCAGTATTTTAACAGGTGACATTATCAATTCAAGAAAGAATGATGATAATTTTTGGTTAAAAACCTTAAAAGAAGCATTAAATACTTTTGGTAAATCTCCAAAATATTGGGAAATTTATAGAGGGGATAGTTTTCAATTAGAAATAGAAAATTGTGAAAGTGCATTTTATGCTGCTTTAAAATTAAAATCTCATCTAAAATCTACAAAAAATATTGATGTTAGAATTGGAATTGGAATTGGAAAGAAAGAATTTAGTGTTGATAAAATTACAGAATCTAACGGTGAAGCTTTTATAAATTCTGGTTTTGCTTTTGATACCTATTTAAAAAAACAAACAATTGCAATAAAAACACCCTGGCAAGAACTTAATGAAGAATTAAATATTGCTTTTGACTTAGCGTTGTTAACGATGGATTCTTGGACAAAAAATTCTGCAGAAGTTTTTAAATTGTCTTTAGAGTCAGAGAACATTACTCAAAAAGAAATTGCGAACCTCTTAGGAATTACACAAGGAAGAGTTAGTGAACGCCAAAAAAGAGCTGGTTTTGAACCTATTATGAAATTAGAAAAACGTTTTAGAAAATTAATTCAACAAAAAACAGCACTCTAAATATGTTTTTATTCTTAAAACTTTTGTTGGCACATATTTTAGGTGATTTTGTTTTTCAACCAGAAAAATGGGTAAAAGACAAAGAAGAAAATAAAGTAAAATCTATCAAATTATATTTTCATATTGGCATCCATACAATTTTATTATTAGGTGTTCTAAAATTTAATTTACAAGAATATTGGTTGGGGTTTCTCTTGATTATTATTTCTCATTATATCGTCGATGTATTAAAACTTTATCTTCAAAAAAAGAAAACAAAACGTACTTTATTTTTTATAGATCAAATTACCCATATTTCAATATTGTTAATCGCAAGTTCTTTCTATGTTAATTTTTTATTCTCGATGGAAAATATCATTACTGAAAACAACTTGCTTTTATTGATTTTTATACTACTGATAGTATATGTTTCCTCTGTTATCATAAAAATAATTATTACACAATGGAATCCAGAAAGTAAAAAGAAGAATGATGATTCTTTAGCAAAAGCTGGACGTTATATCGGAATCTTAGAACGTTTGTTTGTTTTTATATTTGTCATTACAAACCATTGGGAAGCCATCGGTTTCTTATTAGCTGCAAAATCTGTTTTTAGATTCGGAGACTTAACTTCATCAAAAGATAGAAAGCTTACAGAGTATATTTTAATTGGAACATTATTAAGTTTTGGGTTTGCTATATTATTAGGAGTCCTATATTTGTATGTTTTAAATTTACGCTAAGTTATGGGGGATAAATTATTAGAAAGTATTGCATATATTTTACCGGCTGTAGTTACAGGTTTAGTTGCCTATTATATGTTTAACGGTTTTATAAAACAGCAAGATTCTGAGAAAAACTTAGAACTTTTATCTGAAAGAAAAAAAGACACGCTGCCGATAAAACTACAAGCTTATGAACGAATGTTATTATTTTGTGAGCGTATTAATCCTGTAAAAATGTTAGTTAGAATAAAACCTCTTTCCGAAAATACACACGATTATTTACACTTACTAATTGCTAATGTAGAGCAAGAATTTGAGCATAACTTCGTACAACAAATCTATGTTTCTGATGATTCATGGACGGCAATTTTAGCTACCAAAAATGCAATTATCAATAAGATAAAACAAGTTTCAGAAACTTCTAATTCTGCAAATGATCTGCGTGAAAATGTGATCATTTATTACGCTAAAACATTGCCACCAACAGATACCGCTATTTCATTTATAAAAAATGAAGTAAAAAAGTTATTGTAAAGTAAAAGACCATCTATTAAGATGGTCTTTTACTTTATAATATTATTTTACACTTAAAACTGAAACCTTACTCCTACTTTAAAGTTTCTACCTCTTGTAGAGTATCCATAAATATCATCATAATCTTCATTTAAAAAATTTGTGACTGCACCAAAAAAGGTAACTGTATCTCCTAATACTTTATAATTTGTCATAAAATCTAAAACTTTATAGCTTTCTAAAACAATATCTTCACCGGCAGTTCCAAAAGAACCATATCTATCAAAAATTGTTCTTTCACCTACATTTCTAAAAGTTAGATTAAAAAAGGCGTTTTCTAATCCTGTATAATCGATGCCTACTAAAAGTTTGTTTTCAGGAATATAATCGTTAAAATCCTCAAAATTATCTTTATTAATATACGTATAAGAAGCATTGAACGTTAAGAAACTTAAAGGTGTAATTTTAGTATTTACTTCGAATCCATTTGCATCAGAAGAACCGTTTGCATATTTGTAGGTTGAATTATCATAGATAATTGCGTCTTCTTCTTTTCTATTAAAATACACTGCATCAAATTGAACCCAATCTTGGTAACTTACATCAAACCCTGCTTCAAAAGTTTTATTAGATTCTGGTTTTAAATCAATATTTCCAGCATAACCATCATACAATTGATACAAACTTGGCGCAATAAATGCACTACTATATGAAGACAATAATTTTACTGAAACATCTTCATTCTTTAAAAGTGCATAGGCTAAGTTTCCATCATAAACAAGATGATTTCCATATACATTATGCATATTTAAACGCCCCCCTAAATTAGCAGTTAAACCAAAATCAGAAATATAAACGACACTTGCATAAGGATCAAATGTGTTAAAATTAGCAATATTTTTATCAATCGTTGCAAATGGTGTTTCTGTTTGATTGCTATGCTCTTGGTAGTTAATTCCCGTTATTAATTGAATCTTTTTAGAAAACTCATATTTATTTACCAAATCAACATGTATACTTCTTCCAGTAAATTGATAATTATCTAATGTATTAGAAAAAACATTAAACTGATTTATATTTCTTTTCACCTCATTTACAGAAGCTAAAAAATATAACTGTCCTTTATTATATTTGAAACTTGGCTTAATTCCAAATCTAAATTGTTCTTGATCTCCTATATTTTCATCATTGTCAGAAAATGCACCTCCATCAAAATCATAATCAAATATATCATAATTTAAAAACGTTTCTACAGAAAACTGACTATTTACTTTATAACCCAATTTCACCAAAGCATTTTTACTATAAAAAATATCATTTTCATCATTAAAACCAGCACCCTTAGCCGATGACATTCCATCAACACCCGTAATACTAAAAGAACTTAAGAAATTAAAATTTCCTAAAGTACCGCTTAAAGCTACATTCTGGTTTTTATCAGACAAACCACTTCCAGAGACCTGTGCTGTATTATTTGTGCCCAAACTAGTTTCGAAAGAACCAGTAATTTTATCTTTAGATGCTTTCTTTAAAATGATATTAATAACACCTGTTGCAGCTCCAGAACCATATAATGTTGATGAAGCTCCTTTTAAAATCTCGATACTTTCTATCTGATTTATACTTAATAAACGTAAATCAAATTCCTGATTAATTGCAGATTGATCTGTAACCGGCACACCATCAATCAATACTAAAACTTGTCTACTTCTTCCACCTCTAATATTAATACTCCTAGGCTCGGACGCATTTGCATTTACACCTCTCACATCAATACCTGCAACTGTATTTAAGATTTCAATAATTGATTTCCCAGCATTTTGCTGCAATTGTTTTTGAGTAATTTTGTTAATTACTTTACCTGTATTCTCTTTTTTTAGGCTAAATTTTGTTGCTGTTACAACAACTTCGTCTAAAGTTTCTACTTTGGCTTTTTTCACTTGTTTTTTTTGCGAAAAAAGGTTTGTGCTGACAAAACTATATGCCAAAACACCCACAATTAATAATTGTTTTTTCATTTTAATAAATTTGATTTACAATAAATCAGGTAAATTTCGTGTACGAATATAGATAAGTACATAAACTTCTATCCCGAAAGTTTTTAACTCTTTTTTTTTAATTTTAGGCAGGTCTCCTGACTTGTTTTTATGTTATTATACCTTCCCAACAATAATTGTCAGTGGTTTAAGAATTAATAACATCCTCTTGTGAGGTACTGAGAAAAAATCAGCATAAACTTACAGTTGCGGGAACAGTTCTGGATTTTAACCAGATTCCCTTTTAATTTGATGTAAAATGATTTAAACATCAAAACCAAAATCGATGCAAAAGTAGTTTTTAAATTGATATTAAAAAACATTTTTGTAATCTTGTTCTATAATTATTTTTAATGATGCGACGAACACCTAATTATTTTATTCTGGTTCTTATTATATTAGCTTTTTCTTGTAAAAAGGATGATGTTAAAATTGATACTAAAACGCCACCAAAAAGTAAGATTAAATATGCCAAAGGTTTTGATATTATTGATGAAAATGGCATAAAAAAATTAATAATAAAGTCTGCTTATCAAAATTCTGAAGCTATTTTTGAATATGAGATTCATAAAAAAAATCCAAATGCTATTATTGATTATAAAAGAATAATTATTAAAGTTCCGGTAGAAAAAATAGTAGTGACTTCTACAACACATATACCAATGGTAGAGTTGTTAAATGAAGAATCTTCTATTATTGGTTTTCCATATGCTAAATATGTTTCTTCAGAAAAAACAAGACAATTAATTGATGCTGGAGATATTACAGAAATTGGAAAAGAAAGTTCTCTAAATACTGAGATTTTATTAGATTTAAAGCCTGATTTGGTCGTTGGTTATAGTGTAACCTCTGCTGATAAAAGTTTGACAACCGCTCAAAAAGCAGGAATACCTGTAATATATAATGGAGATTGGTTAGAAGAAACTCCTTTAGGAAGAGCAGAATGGATTAAATTTTTTGGTGTTTTATTTGATAAGGAAAAACAAGCTGATAGTATTTTTAATTCAACTGAAAAAAATTATTTAGAAGCAAAAAAAATTGCATTAAAATCAAACAAAAAGCAAACTATTTTATCTGGAGCTATTATGAGTAAAGATATCTGGAATTTACCTGCAGGGGATAGTTTTGTTGCGCAGTTTTTAAAAGATGCAAATCTAAATTATTTATGGAAAGATTCGAAAGGAAAAGGAAGTTTATCTTTAAGTTTCGAAAGTGTTTTTTATATAGGTAGAAATGCTGATTTTTGGATTGCTCCTGGTTACTTTTCATCAAAAGAACAATTACTACAAAGTAATCAAATCTATGCTGAATTTGCCACTTTTAAAAATAACAGAATCTATACTCCTTCAACAAAAAAAGGAAAAACTGGTGGCGTAATTTATTATGAATTAGCACCAACAAGACCCGATTTAGTTTTAAAAGACATTATCAAAATTACAAATCCTGATTTATTGCCAAATTACGAACTGACGTTCTTTGAGAAGATGCAGTAACTTTTATGATTTATCAAGTATGGATTCCTCCTTTCGCAAGAATAACAAGTATTTTTTAAGTAAGAAGTTTAATATCTCTTAAAATTATGGCTCTCAAATTAATAATGCTTTATTTCATCGAAAACTCAAAAGCTGCAGTTGCATGAATTTCTGTAGTATCAAAAACAGGTATAGCAACATCTTCTTGTTGAATTAATAATGGAATTTCTGTACATCCTAAAACAATACCTTCTACTCCGTTTTCAATAAGCTTCTCTATAATTTTTAAATATTTTTCTTTTGAAACTGGATTGATATTCCCTGTAGAGAGTTCATCATAAATAATATTATGAATTACATCTCTTTCCTCTAATTCAGGAATAATTGCTTCAATACCAAAAGAAGTTAAAATATCTATAAAAAAATCTTTTTCCATTGTATATTTTGTCCCTAATAGTGCTACTTTCTTAAGATGCTT
>TARA_B110000046_G_scaffold80781_1_pt1 | contig 10239 bp, 6 predicted proteins | sample TARA_B110000046 | Tara Oceans TARA_B110000046 (sample SAMEA4397157) | marine metagenome | biome: Polar Biome; feature: [DCM] deep chlorophyll maximum layer (ENVO:01000326); material: water (ENVO:00002006), including particulate matter (ENVO:01000060) such as... | depth 40 m
GAAGCATTCAGCGGTCAGTGCAGCAGTATTACCAGCTTTACTTGCAGTAAATTCGCAAGGTGTAAACGCAGCAGAAGAAGTCGCTCAAGAAAAAATTGAAAAAATCGCTATTGTCGGTAGCCGTGTAGCAGGACGTTCAGTTGAAGATTTACCCGTTCCAGTAGATATCCTAAGTGCAGAAGCGCTTGAAAATACAGGCCAAACAGAAGTTGGTCGTATGCTACAGTCTATCGCCCCTTCATTTAACTTTTCAAGCTCTGCAATTAGTGACGGTACTGATGCTTTAAGACCTGCGACACTTCGCGGTTTGGGCCCCGATCAAACATTGGTGTTAATTAACGGCAAACGTCGTCACCAAGCAAGTATCATTCATATTAATGGCTCTGTTGGGCGTGGTACCGCAGGTACTGACATGAATGCAATTCCAGCTTCTGCAATTAAACGCATTGAAGTATTACGTGATGGCGCTGCTGCTCAGTATGGTTCTGATGCAATTGCAGGTGTTATTAATATTGTGCTCAAAGATGGTAGCGAAGGTGGTAAAGCGGCTATTAACTACGGTCAATATTCTGAAGGCGATGGCGAAACCATTAACCTTGATTTTAATAAAGGCTTTGCGCTAGGTGATGACGGTTATTTAAATACAACTATCAATTACCGTGACCGTGCACCGACTAACCGTGCCGGTTTACATGGCTCTTGTCAGTTTTATGGTTGTACAGAACTAAGTGACGGCACTTTACTTGCTGGCGATCCGCGTGAGCTGACAGCCGATCGTGATACCTTTAGAATTGGTGATGCTGACTCTCAGCAGTTTGGTTTAACAATTAATACCGGTTACGAGTTAGGTGATGGCGAGCTTTACGGCTTTATTACTTACTCAACACGTGAAAATGAGTCGGCTGCATTTTTCCGTCATAATGCAAATGCAGGTGGTAACCCAGTACTACAAGATAACGATGCGACGATTCCGCTAGGTTTCTTACCAAAAATCAACACAACTATCGATGATATCTCGTACAACTTTGGTTATAAAACTGAATTTGATAACGATGCAAGCCTTGATTTATCTTACACCTATGGCGAGAACAGTATTGATTACACTACAAGTGACACTATCAATGCCTCATACGCTAACTTTTTACGTTATGACCAAGGTTTAAGTGCAGCTGATATTCGTACAACTATTCCACGTGAAGCGTACGCTTACGGTATGGAATTATCACTGCAAACAATCAATATTGATTTTACGCAAAACTTTGATGATTATTCGTTAGCGATGGGTGCTGAAATACGTACTGATGAATACCGTATTTTAGAAGGTAATGAATATGCGTACCGCGATTACGACACATTAAATGGTGTAAGTATTTACAGCGGTTTAAGTGGCGGTGTTGGCTCTGAAGATGCATCGGGTGGTTCACAAGGTTTTGGTGGTTCATCACCTGCGTCTTCAGTGGATGAGTCACGTGATGTAATTTCATTTTACGTAGATGCAGAATCTTATGTAATTGAAGATGTGATTTTATCTGGAGCACTTCGCTACGATAACTACAAAGGTTTTGGCGATACAGTAAACTTTAAACTTGCTGGTAACTGGTCTATTACCGACGATATTTCATTACGTGGTGCATTAAGCTCAGGATTTAGAGCGCCTTCAATGCAGCAGCTTTACTTTAATAACGTAAGCACACAATTTGTTGTTGATACTAATGGGAATTTAGTTGCAGAAGAAGTTGGTACATTTAGAAATGATTCAACACTTGCGCAAAGTTTAGGTATTCCAAAACTTAAAGAAGAAAAATCACAAAACCGTAGTTTAGGTATTGTGTATAACGTTACCGATAATATTAATGTAACCGTTGATTACTACTCGATTGATATTGACGACCGTATTGTAATTAGTGATCGCTTAGGTAAAGGGTTATCTACAAGCCTTGATGCAGCACTAAATAGTGCAGGTGCTGGCGTAGGGCAGTTTTTCTTAAATGGTGCTGATACAGAAACTCGTGGTGTTGATTTTGTAGCAACGTGGAACACTGAAGGTTTAGGCGGCACGCTTGATTTTACACTTGCAGCTAACTTTACCAAAACAGATGTTGTATCGTTGTTCTCTCCTGCTGGCTCAAGCCTTGAGACAGTAAAAGTAGAAGATATATTCTCAGCTGAAGACATCTCTATTATAGAAGAGTGGCAACCAGAGGACCGTATTAACTTAAGTGCGCTTTATCAACGTGATGATTGGACTGTTAACCTGTCACTTAATCGTTTTGGTGAATACACAGTAGAAGATGGTGGTCGTCAAACGTATGGCGCAGAAATTTTAACTGACGTTAAAGTTAACTACTTCGTTACTGAAGATTTATCAGTAAATATTGGTGCAAATAACTTGTTCGATGTTTACCCAGATAAAAATGAAATAGGTAACTCTCGCTCAGGTACTATTGTGGATGCTAGTGGCAACACAGTAATAAGTAGCTCAGGTGTGTTTGACTACTCACGTCGCTCGGCTCCATTTGGATTTAACGGTGCTTACTACTACGTAGGTGCAGAATACCGTTTTTAATTAATAACCTCCCTTTTGTTATTTAACTCAAAGGGCCGTAAGGCCCTTTTTTTGTTTTCGTAACCTACTAATTTAGAGGTGAATTGCTTTTTACTAATTATTTATGGCTTATATAGTTGACATTAAGTACTAAAGGGTTAGAATTCCGCTTGTTCTGATTGTTTTTTAAACATTTCGAATGAGTTTATTAACATTAATTTCGGCAAATTCACTGAAAGGTGAAGACGCAAAGTCTCCGGTCTAAGGGCTTAGCCTATGATAGCGGGATCGCCTCATACATATATATTGTGTGCAGTAAAGCGTCATGCCATCTCACTTGGAGATCGTATGAGTATGATGAAGATCAAATTAATACTTACCCTTGTTTTAATATTTTCGTTTAATATTAAAACTGTTTTAGCTGATACCGCTATAAAGTTTAACGGCGTCAATAGCTTTGCTAGCTTTGATGTTTGGCAGCCCACAGGTCCATTCAAAATTGTAGTGTGGCTTGGGGAAACACCCAATGACCCTTCCAAGAAAACCTATTTACTTTCTAATTCAAATACGAAAGAGTTTTTACTATTTAATCAATCAAGTGTACAAATGAAATTTGGAGACAAATACCTCGGCGTTTGGAGTAAGTTAAACTTTTATCAAACACGTTTTTTAGAAGTTACAGTAAAAAATGGAGAGTTAATAGCTTCAGACGGATTAAAAAGTGTTTCAGTTAAAAAAGACTTTATTGTTCCTACTGATGTATCATTTAATTGGTTATTTAGGAGGTCAAATAAATTTTCTGAGGGGGCTCTTCAGGGACTAGGCTTAATAGACCTGAATAACATTGAAAATAGCCGTAATTTTGGCATAAGTGACAGAGGGGAGCCGCAACTTATCTCCGCAAACCAGGACTCATTCTTTGAATTACATAACATTACATCTGCTGATTTAATAAGCGGTTTAGACGTTCCTAACCCTAAAGTTTCTGATGTAGATAATGTTTCAAGTTTAGCTGAACTGATATTTGCAAAGTATCCGGGCAATCCAATGATTAATAATGAGTCTAATACAGGCAATGAATATGCTTGGAATGGGTATTATTGGTTACGTACTTATCTGCATTTCTATAATGTAAGCAATAAGCTCAAGTATTTAGATATGGCTATTGAGTTAGCTAACAAAATGCTTAGTGATACGGATTTGGTGAGAAGTACAAATGGATTTTCAGCAACAAATAGCTATAAGCGGGCACCTAAATTATTCTTAAATGAAAGAGATGAAATTGCCCCCGGCTGGAAAAGATCACTCTCTGATTCGAGTATAACTGTTTTGACGGATGGTATGATTTTAAACGGTGTTATGCGTATAGTTGATATAATAAAAACTCAAAAATTATCTGATTATTATAACTTTGCGGACATTTCTATATTAGCCGCCCAAAAGATAGTAGACAGCCATGACAGCTCGTATAGCGTTAGTAAAAACTCTTCGATTAAAGGAAGTTTTTACTACGTGAACCTTTATAACGATAACTATGGTGATTCTGGTTTATATAGTAATCCTTTAGCCCATAATCATAACCTGACAATGGCAACAGCGATGCTGTATTTAGATAAATGGAGTGATAGACCTGATTTTTATAAATCAAAAATAATGGGTATTATAGATTTTTTTACTGAAAATTTAGAGTACCAAGATGATGGCACGTGTACATGGAATTATAATTGGGATCGTCGAGGTCCATCATACGAGAAATATGAAGATATTAATCATGGACATATTGATGTTGGCTTATTTGTTGTAGCTGATGAGGAGGGGTATTTTAACAACTTAGATATTATGAATTGCTTAGCTAAAACAGCGGTTGAACGCATTGCCATTGGTCCAGGTCCTATTCCACAATTTGTAACCGGAGAAGGTATTAGCAGTAAAGGTGAACAAATTGCATTCTCATATGATTGGCGTGAATTATCTAAGTTTGAACCTTCAATCATAAATCGTTCAAATAATATTATGAGGCATGCAGTGAGCAACATCACTTGGTTCAGGCAATATGCAGCTTTAGCTATGACCTTAGAAAATTAATTTAAATATGGCTTAGTTGGAATAACTAAGCCATATTATAATTGACTTAATTTTTTTGCATACGGCTCATTTCTGCATGGCAGCTTTGCATTGTTAATAATGTTTTAGCCAGTGCAGCTTCGCAGTCAGCTGGTTGCGGTTTATCCATTGCTGCTTTAATTTCTTCAAGGGTTTTATCTTCTACCTCTTCAAGCTCTTTTACATACGTCCTGTCGTTGTGTGAGGTAAAAGTAGTCAATAGGGCTGTGTACGCACGTCGTGCTTCAACTGCGAAAGATGAGCCATCTTCGCGTTCGCCTTTTTCATTAATTGCATATGGCTGCAAGCGCTCAACACTCACTTTTCGGGCATCTATCATACGCTGAAAAAGTGCACCAATAGCAGGGTCTTCAACTTTATCCTGTGCTTTTTGATAAAAATCGATGCCGCTGTTCATAACTTGAATGATGTCAGTAATATGATTTACTTCTGATCCTTGATGGGTGTTCATAATGACCTCTTTAATTAAATGAATGTATAGTTCAATTTAATAAAAAGCAATGTATGTTCCACGTTTTAATGATTATGTAGTTATTTGATTTTATTGGTTTAATTTTGTTTCAGTAGGGTGCTAAGTTAACAGGCAGAAAATTAACCTAGCAATTTTTACATTATATTGTGTAATAAAGTTATTTTAGCTCTTCAGCTACTTCAGCTACTTTTTGACGTAACCAAATGTGACTCGCATCGCGATGTAACAGAGGGCTCCAAATCATATCAAGCTCAAAAGGAGGAATTGGAAATGGTGGCTCTAAAATTTTAAGCCCCGGATCATCTAAATATATATTTGCGGCTTTTGAAGGAAGGGTCGCAATCAAATTTTTCTCTTTAGCTAAATGAATAGCTACATGGTAGTTACGCGTAAAAGTTGCAATATTACGATGCTTACCAAAGTGAGCAAGTGCTTCGTCAACCCAGCCAAGTTTTTGCACATCTTTAGGGTCCATGCCTACACCTACACCAAAACCTGTTTTACTTACCCATATATGGCGTGCTTTTAAATAGCTGTCGAGGCTAAAGTTTTCAATTATAGGATTATCGGCTTTTACTAAGCAGCAAAAACTATCTTTCCAAATACGTTTATGATGAAAAGACTGCGGTAAGTTTTCAAAACGGTTGATTGCCATATCTACTTTACCGTTTTCTACATCATGAAAGGTGACATCACTTGGTGTGAGTATATCTAAAGTAGTATCCGGGGCTTCTTCGTGCAATTTACTTAAAAGCTTTGGTGCTAATGTACTTGCAGCGTAATCACTGGCCATTATTCTAAACACACGCTTACTTTGGCTTGCCTCAAATTCTCGATTAGGTGCTAGAGTTTCTTCAAGGGTCATTAAAATGCCACGAATAACGGGTTGTAACTCCAAAGCACGCTCGGTAGGTACCATACCATCGCTGGTACGAACTAAAATAGGGTCGTTAAATAAGTTACGAAGACGTTTAAGGCCATTACTCATTGCAGGTTGCGTTATACTCAATTGATTAGCAGCGCGTGTTACGTTGCATTCTCGCAGCAATGTATCGAGGTAAACGAGTAAATTTAAATCTATTTTACTTATATTCATTGTGTGTGTCCTTTAGCGCTTACCAGTGGTGAATAAAGCGCTGTGCTGTCGGGTATGGGTAAATATGACTTACCTGACCATTTTTTATATTTTGTTGTGCCTGCTTCCAAAAGCTAACATCTATAAGCTCTGGGTGAGTGCTGAGTAAAAACTTTTTATACATAGGGTTTGGCATTACAAATGTACAAAGTTGCTCAGGAAATACGTCCTGTGGTGCAACAGAGTAACTTTGTTCATCCATTAAATAGTCGTCATAGCTCTTTGCTTTTGGTAATGCTCTAAAGTTCATATCGGTTAGGTATTGAACTTCATCGTAATCGTAAAAAATAATACGTTTGTGCTTACTTACACCAAAGTTTTTTAAGAGCATATCACCAGGGAATATATTAACAGCAATCATTTCTTTTAGGGCTTGCCCATATTCTTCAATCGCGTCGGCGACACTTTCTTCATCAGCATTTTCTAAAAACAAGTTAAGAGGTGTCATGCGCCGTTCAATATACAAATGCTTGATGATCAACCAATCGCCCTCAATTACCATTGATGAGCCAATTGTTTTATGTAATTGCGCAAGTAAATTACTATCAAAACGCGCTAAAGGAAATACGACGTTAGAATACTCTATGGTATCGGCCATTCTGCCAACGCGATCATGATTTTTTACCAGTTGATAGCGTTTTAATACGGTATCACGGCCAAAGGGTTTACTCTCACCAAATTTGTCTTTTATTACTTTAAAAACATAGCCAAATGAGGGGAGGGTAAATACCATCATCACCATACCGGGAGTCCCCGGTGCAATTGTAAACTCATCACTAGAGTGAGATAAGTGATTTAAAAACTCTCGGTAAAACTCAGTTTTACCCTGCTTATGAAAACCCACTGCATTATAGAGCTCAGCAAGTGTTTTGTTTGGCATAAGTTGATTTAAAAATCGAACAAGTGCTGAAGGTGCATGAGTCTCTACCATAAAGTAGGCGCGGGCAAAGCCAAAAATAACACGCATTTGAGATGACTTAGTTAAAAGTGCATCTAGATATAATCCGTTATCTTCATCGTGTAATACAGCGATTATAAAGGGCTGAACCCCACTTTTTGAAACAACACGACCAACAATATAGGCTGCTTTATTACGATAAAAAGGCGTGTGTAAAATATCAAAGCGCATTTGCCAAGGTTGGTGATGTGTATCGGGGGCTTGTTTATAAAAAGCTTTAACAAGGAGGCGGATATCACGCTCTAAATTTACAAATGGGGCTTTAAAATCAAAATGATTAATAATGCGTTTTATTGTTGGTTTGAGGCCATCAACTACAGGAAAGTAAGTTCTATATTCTGCTTCTACAGGCACTGAAGGAGCATCTTTTAAGGTTGCTTCTACAAATATAAAGTCATTATGAAAATAGCGCCTATGGTACAGCCGGCAAAATACAGAGTTATAAAAAGTTTCGGCGAGCTCTGCTTGGGGATGAAAACATAAAAAATGCTGGTATATCTTTTTAACTTCAAGCCATAGGCTTTCATCGAGTTGTTCGGTTGGGGTTTCTTTTTTTAGCGCTTGCGTGGTTTCGTTAACACGATCATCATAATAGCTGATACGCAAACGGCTGATATCATTAATTGCTTGCCAATCTTTTTTTGCAAAGGCAAGAGGGGCTTTGGCTGTTGTTTTTTGAAATAACTGATAGTGCCTTTTAAAACCCGTTAAAATTAATTCAGCAATATGGCGAGGTTGCATTTGCACTCCTTAAAAGTCCCTAGAGTTTATACTCTATTGTGTTAAGGGTATGTTATTTTAAGTTTAAAACCAAGATAAATGTTACTTACTAACTAAGAGTAACTTATTGGAATTGAGCTATCTTTTTTTCGAGAATTTTAATTTGTTTAGTCACAGCCGATACGTTTTTCTTATATGTTTTATTAATTATTTTTAGTTTTTTAGTAATGTCTTTAGTAATACGCTTTTTATCATCAATGGCTAAGATATGATTTAACCGCTCTTGTTGTTTGTATTCAGCACGCTCTTTATTACGATCAAGTATTGTTAGTTTATGGTTATTACTGCGAAGCTCTGCCTGTAAGGCAGATAGAAGCCTTTCACGCTCAAGTTCGTTTAGTTGTTTAGTGTAGTCAACCTTAGGACCAGAATACTGATTACCCGTTGTGTTAACTTTATAAGTCGTTGCTTTATCGTCACACGGCAGTTGAGAAAAGACAGTGCCTTTTTCTGTTACACATTTGTAGTAAGTGGTATCGCTAAAGCTAAAAAAACTGATAAGTAAAAAGCTAGAATGGAGAATATAATGAGAAGTTTTAAACATACATGTCATCCTTGGTTTTTATATCTAACAACAATATAAAACTATAACCTAGCTTGGTGGTATATCAAGCTAGGTTAGGATAACTGTTATTGGGTAAAGGTTTTGAGCTTTTTAATACTCTGTACTAAAAATGGTATATCTAAACCTTGTTCAATAGAAAAACCTTCAGCGGCGGAAATGTTTTTAAAGTTACCATCTGAATCTATTAAGGTAATCCTATCTTTTTTATAGGCTATAACAACACCCTGAGAGTAGTTCACGCCCATATCGTCTTTTTTCTTGTATAGATTAACGCCTAGCATTGTTTGCTTGGCAATAGCTTTGCAATTTAAATATTGCCCAACGCTTGTTGCAATTAAATCGCTAGGTTGAATTAGCCCATCTACCTTAGAAATACGTTTGTCAGAGCTGTATAAAGTTGAGGTGGTTACTACTTCTTGCTTGTTATTGGCAAGACTAAAAGCAAAAACCTGTGTTTCATCATCTCGAACAGTAGGGGTATCACTCGCTTTAATTACTCGAATAGCACTAGAGCTATGTGCTTGATCATTAATAAAGCTTAGTTCTTCAATGCCAGTTACTTCAATGCTACGGCGCTGACTTTGCCAAACTGGGAGTGTCTGCTCGGTTAAAATTGCTGCTTTATAAAAAGCGGGTAAACCATACACTAAGCTAAATAACGTATCGTCATGATTTGTTGGCTGTAAAAACTGCTCTGTTTTGTGCATGTTTTTATTCTCGGCAACAAACTTTTCGAGTTGTTGTTGAGTTTCAAATACAAATATATCTACATTGGCTTGTGTGTAGTCCTCGCATTTTTCAAGCGGGCTTGGCATTTGATAACTAATATTTTGGTTATTAATTTTTACGTTGTGTGCTTGCTCGTAGCTTTCTATATCTAGCAGATCATTTTTAGCTAACAAGCTTTTAGCAGTAGTAGGGTATGAAAGTGGCAAAACATTATCTTGTTTTGTTACGTCAAAGTTTAAATTGGCGTCAGCCCAAATATGAATACTGTGGCTAAGCGAAAAACACACGATTAAAAAAGAAATTGCGTAACGTGCAAATTTATATTGCTTTAAACGCTCAAGGTGGTGCCATGTGTAATTACTAACAAGTAGCTGAAAGCCTAAAATAACAACAACAATAGCACTGGCTAAAATGGTTGTTAAAGCAGGAGAGCTTGTTAAACGATGCCACAACAATGAAATGATCTCAGGTAAGGCAGATATACTTAGGTGATAACCTAAATTAACATACACATAAGCATCAAGAGTAAGCAATGATGCGCCTACAGTGGCTATAACAGCGGCCATGCCACGAATGTGTCGTGGGTAGGGGAATATTAAACTAAGCGGAAATACCGTCAGCACAAACGCTAAAAAGGCTATAAAACTAGTGTGGCTTAGCCAAGTAACTAGCATATAGGTAATGCCTAAAAAGCTTGTAGGTGGCGAGTCTGCAAATAAATAGCTTAAGCTAATAAGTAGGGCTAAGCCGATATTGGCAAAGGTAAACCAATGCCCCCAACTTAGCAGCTGACTCGCTTTTGATGAAAATTGATTGTGCTGCGATAAATTCATAAATTTTATTTAACCGACTGCGCGAGCGCTTTTGCAAAGTTCTCGGTTACAGCTTGTCTTTTCCCTGTTGGTACATGCTCTTTTAAGATATGCGTGAT
>TARA_B110000046_G_scaffold97991_1_pt1 | contig 10222 bp, 10 predicted proteins | sample TARA_B110000046 | Tara Oceans TARA_B110000046 (sample SAMEA4397157) | marine metagenome | biome: Polar Biome; feature: [DCM] deep chlorophyll maximum layer (ENVO:01000326); material: water (ENVO:00002006), including particulate matter (ENVO:01000060) such as... | depth 40 m
TTATTCGAAATATGATTACCTACTATCTCTCCTAGTGACCTACCTACAGATGAGGTCTCAAGGGAATGTGTCAATCTATTGTGAACAAATGTGTTTCCCGGTAAGGGAAAAACCTGAGTTTTACCCTGTAACCTTCTGAAAGCCGATGAAAATATCAACCTATCAAAATCTCGCTGATAATTGTGCCTGTAGCCGACATCTGCCATCTTAGAAGATGATCCTGTTCGCTGATCTGATATACAATTTTGCCAATTCATAATACATAAATGTAAGAAGCTGCAACTTAGCAAGAAAATGAATGACCTAAGGCAGATATATAGGTCTGTTTTGTGTCGAATAAGCTATATAGCGTACACATCTGCTACTTTGATATAATATATCCTTCTACTTCCTTAATTTCGCCGCTCAAAACATATTTAACATGGCAACTCAACAACTTATCGAATGTGTACCTAATTTCTCTGAAGGCAGAGATTTATCTATAATTAAGCAGATCACAGACGAAATAGAAAGTGTAGAAGGTGTAAAACTTTTAGATGTAGATCCTGGACAAGCCACGAACCGCACTGTGGTCACATTTGTAGGTGAGCCCAAACCTGTCTTACAAGCTGCATACTTAGCTATCAAGAAAGCTAGTGAACTCATAGATATGAGTCAGCACTCTGGAGAACATCCGCGCATGGGAGCAACTGATGTATGTCCATTGATCCCTATTTCAGGTATCACTATGGATGAAGTTGTCAAGTATGCTCATGAATTGGGTGAAATGGTAGGCACCGATCTTGATATTCCATTCTACATGTATGAGTCTGCTGCTACGTCACCATCACGCAGAAACCTAGCGAATGTGCGTGCTGGTGAATATGAAGGTCTAGCACAAAAGCTTCAAGATCCTAAGTGGAAGCCCGACTATGGTCCAACAAAATATAACGCTAAAGCTGGAGCAACAGCGATAGGCGCAAGAGACTTCTTAGTTGCTTATAATGTAAACTTAAATACCACATCTGCTAAGAGAGCAAACTCTGTAGCCTTTGATATCAGAGAGAAAGGAAGAGTAAAAAGAGAAGGAAACCCAATAACAGGGAAGATCTTAAATGATAAAAAAGGAAACCCAAAGCGTACTATTGGTACTTGCAAAGGGGTAAAAGCTATTGGTTGGTTTATCGATGAATATGGAGTGGCGCAGATATCTATGAATATCACAGACATCAATAAAACATCACTTCATAAAGCATTTGAAGAGTGCAGAAAGAGTGCGAATAAGAGAGGCTTGCGTGTTACTGGGTCGGAACTAGTAGGTCTAGTACCAAAGAAAGTTTTACTCGAAGCAGGAAAGTATTTCTTAGAGCAACAAGATAGATCCACAGGAGTGTCTGAGTCTGAGCTCATTCATATAGCCATCAAATCAATGGGACTGGATGAGTTAGGAGAATTTGATCCACAACAAAAAGTTATAGAATATCAACTTGAGAATGCCGCAAGCAGACCATTAGTACACAAAAATCTAATCGAATTTGCAGATGAAACGGCATCAGATAGTCCCGCTCCCGGTGGTGGATCTATTTCTGCTTACGTAGGTGCGTTAGGTGTATCATTATCTGGAATGGTAGCTAATCTATCTGCAGGAAAGCGTGGATGGGAAAACCAAATCGCCTACTTCTCAGATGAAGCGGAGAAGGCACAGTCGTTGAAGAATCACTTGCTAAGGCTGGTAGATGAAGACACTAATGCATTCAACATGATCATAGACGCTATCAGGATGCCAAAAGGCTCAGAATCAGAAAAGCAAGCTAGGTCTATGGCAATCAGCGATGCGACTAAAAATGCGATCGAGGTACCTATGATGATCATGGATGTATGTATGAAATCTTACGTGCTGATCAAGGACATGGCTAAGAAAGGTAATCCTAACTCTATCTCTGATGCTGGAGTAGCTGCACTTTGTGCGAGAGCTGCCGTATATGGTGCCTACCTCAATGTAAAGATTAACTGCAAAGATTTCAATGATACTGCATATGTAAGCAAGACGGTTACCAAAGCAGATAAGTGGCTGACAAAATCTGATAAGTTAGAAAAAGAAATACTGAAAATAGTAGAAAAAAACCTCTAGTAAATTACTACAAAATATGTCACTTGAATTACGCCAAACCCTTTGTTTTAAAGGCTTTACGACTCAAATATGCTCGAATTGACAGAAGATAATGAAATGCTATGCCAATATGACCTATATATAGGTATGGCAAAGCGTTTGATTATAGAAACATATGTTTAACAAACTAAGAAACATAATGACTAAAAAGCAAGAAGAAATCCAAGATGAAGAAGTCATAAAAGACGAGCAAGATACCAAGTCAAAGAAGAAGACTAAATCCTCTAAAAAAGATAAGCTAACAGATAGAATCGAAGAGCTAGAGCAAGAACTCTCAGAGAGTAAAGATAAGTTCCTCAGATTGTTTGCAGAGTTTGACAATTTTAAGAAACGTACGGCTAAGGAGCGTATTGACTTCCGTGCTACAGCTGGGATGGATGCACTCCAAGCCTTTCTTCCTGTGATGGATGATTTTGATAGAGCAAAGAAAGTTGCTGAAAATGAAGATAACAATGAAGAATTCTCAGAGGGAGTAAAGCTGGTTTACCAAAAATTGAAGTCTGTATTGACATCAAAAGGAATCAAAGTAATGGAATCTACAGGTGAAACTTTTGATCCTGAATTACATGAAGCTATCACTGAGATACCTGCACCTACAGAAGATATGAAAGGCAAAATCATAGATACAATAGAGCAAGGTTACTACCTCAATGACAAAATTATTAGATACGCAAGAGTAGTCGTTGGAAATTAAAAGGTAAGTTAATATTAAATGGGCGACTTCCTGAAAGTGTGTGTTTGATCCATCTTAATTAATAGAATTAATTTTGTTCGATTTATCGAATCAAAGAATGAACTAATAAAACATTCGAATCATTGTTGATTGCTGGTTACAACATTAGTAATTCGACTTCACCATTCGAAATTAATATCATATGGCAAAGAGAGATTATTACGAAGTACTGGAAGTAGAGAAGAGCGCTGACGCAGCTACTATAAAAAAAGCATACCGTAAGACGGCTATGAAGTTTCACCCAGATCGTAATCCAGACAATAAAGAGGCGGAGACGAAATTCAAAGAAGCGGCAGAAGCCTACGAAATACTAAGTGACGACGATAAGAAAGCCAGATACGATAGATATGGCCATGCAGGAGTAGATCCTAACCAAGGTGGTGGATTCCGTGGCGGCATGACTATGGACGATATCTTTAGTCAATTTGGTGATGTATTTGGCGATGGCGGTAGTCCATTTGATTCATTTTTTGGAGGTGGCGGAGGTCGTGGTCGAAGCACTAGATCTGGCCAGAAAGGTTCTAACATCCGTATCAAAGTAAAGCTCTCATTAGAAGACGTAGCTAATGAAGTAACTAAAAATATAAAAGTCAAAAAATCAGTAAGCTGTAAAAGTTGTGAGGGTAGCGGAGCTAAAGATAAAAGCTCAGTATCTACCTGTGGAACTTGTAGTGGGTCAGGGTATGTACGTCAGATAAAATCTACTTTCCTAGGTCAGATGCAGACCACTGCTGTATGTCCTAATTGCTCAGGCAGCGGACAACAGATCACTGCGAAATGTGGCACTTGTAAGGGTGATGGTACAGAGATGGGGGCAGAGACGATATCTATTCCTATCCCTGCTGGAGTAGAAGATGGAATGCAACTATCCATGAGAGGTAAAGGTAATGCAGGGAAAAATGGTGGACCGAACGGGGATCTTCTCATCAATATCGAAGTCCTAGAAAGCGATAATTTCAGTAGAGATGGACAGAATATCATTCATGATCTATATATCAATTTTGCAGATGCCGCATTGGGTACTTCTTTAGAAGTACCTTCTCTCTCTGGGAAGGTGAAAATCAAAATTCCAGAGGGAACTCAGCCAGGAAAAATATTTAGACTAAGAGGAAAAGGTCTTCCATCTGTACAAGGATATGGTACTGGAGATCAACTTATCCATGTGAATATATGGACACCAAAACAACTCAATAAAGACGAGAAAGAATTGTTAGAAAAAATGCGTGAAATGCCTAATTTCGTTCCAAATCCAGGAAAGGAAGAAAAGGGGTTTTTCGAACGCATGAAAGATATGTTTCATTAATGAAATACTACATATATATCGCAGCTATACTTTTCGTCTTTACGATTTCTTCTTGTAGACCAAATATAGTCTATGAGCAAGAGCATGTCCTAGGCAAATCATGGACCTATGATGAAAGTGCTGAATTTGCTTTTAAAATTTCTGACCCCAATCAAGAATATGATCTAATGCTAACTGTAGTACATAATCCAAATTTTTCACATCAAAATTTCTACTCTAATATAACCACGACTTTCCCTACTGGAGAAGTTTTTACTGATCCTCTATCTATTGAACTTGCTAATAAAATGGGTTCTTGGTTATCATCATGTAATAGTAAAGTGTGTACGCTTCATCTTCTTCTACGAGATGACGTAAAGTTTAAAGATGTAGGCGAATATAAAATTTATTTTGACCAAGACACAAGAGAAGCTCAGCTTGAGGGAATACAATCATTGGGGTTGTCTTTGATTGAGATTGAGAAGTAAGTAAGTAAGTAAGGCTTTTATGCTTTTTGTAAGAAATATTTCTCCACTGCGATCAAAATTGGAGTAACCGTTATTTCCTGATTCTTCTACTCGATTCTCTCGCTCAGAATGACAATTAACATCTATCATATTTCTATTCACTTGCAACCAATAAGCCTTTGTAAGAAATACTTTATTGTGCTAATTCCAGGGGGATCTATCCATTGTTGTCGGAAATAGATTAGATATTGAGCATTAATTTTAGGATCGATTTTAAAGCTCAAAATGGCAATCACCAAAGTCATAGCTATTGTCTAGTAGTTAATAAAGTCACCGACAGATAATCCTGCCTTTGCGAATACGAATCGGTCTTCTAAATAAATATTATAAAAGTCAGAGCCAAAATACCCTACACTCAAAAATCCTGAAACAGTAATGGTATAAGGTAATTTTTGGCTGTTCAATAAGATCACATCAAATCTTCTTTCGAAACCAAGATCAAGATTCTCTAAATTATTATAACGGAAATTAGTATAAATGCTAGTTCTCCATTGTTCACTTAAAGCAATTCTAGATTTAGATGTATGTAATTAAATTCCATAGAATGGTTAAATCTATAAATAAAACCATCGCACTCTACATTTTTTTCCTCTATAGTGTAATTCAAAATTGGTATTGAAATGAAACTTCTTTAAACCGTATGGATGACAATAAAATAAATTGTACCCAAAATCAGCATAATTGGTAAAAAAACTGCCCTTGTATACATTAAACTTATGTCCTTCATTTATGCAAGAAAGAGTATCATTATCTGCTATCAAAGATTTACTCGCAGAGGAGTGTTCATATTGTTCTCATCTATCTCATCACCGAAATAATAGTTAGGTGTAATGTGAGCATCAAGATTAAATGAAGAGTCACGACTAGTTATATCCTTATCTATATAATTGTGATAAAAGGCAACTGAAAAAGACACTTGCCTTTTATCACTAAACACCTTAGATAAATTCACAAAATTATCTGTCCTTGGCGGAAGTGATTCTTCACTATCCACTGGACTATTTTGTGAGTATACTCCAATACTCAGAAAAGTAGATATCAGTACAAAGTAGTATTTCATCGAATTGCTTTAAGCATTCGATTACATAAAACTTTTATTGCCTGTCTGGTAAAGCAATACTATTCCAAACACTACCAAAGCGGCCCCAGCCACTCTACTTATTCTCTGTATATGATCTGATTCTAATCTACCTCGAATGGCTTTAGCACCAAGTACTTTAATGGTATCCGTAATAATGATTGTCAGCATTATAGCTGAGATAAATACAAATGCTTGAGTGTCATTCATATTGATACCAATCACTTTTGTAGAAATAACTCCTAACCAAAAAATAAAAGTAAATGGATTGACAGTATTAACAAGAAAACCTTTCATCCAAAAACCAAAGTAATTTTTAGCTGTGAAGCTTCCGCCTTCCTTAATTGATTTTGTCTTTTTCAAAAAAATAACAATACCAAAAGTGATTAGAATAAAACCACCTACTAAACCCATCCAATACTTAAATACTTCATCTTGGACAAGAGCGTCCACTTGACTTATGAATAGGTAAGAGAATAAAATAACAAGAAAATCGCTGCTCCATACTCCTACACCGACGGTTATTCCTGCTCTTGCTCCCTTATCAATTCCGGTCTGAGTCAGCGCGACAAATATAGGACCCAACATTATCGTCAATATTAGTCCAAATACTACTCCTTCTAGAAAGATAGCTAGCAATCGAATGTAGTTTTATGAGAGAGTCTATTTAAGACTCCAAAGATTATACTTAAATATACAATATATGGCACGGAAACCATCTTTCCAGCTTATCTTCTTACCTTCTTCATAGGTGCGTCCGTAATACGATATTCCTACTTCGTAAATACGCACGCCTGGTATACGAGATACTTTTGCAGTTACTTCTGGCTCAAATCCAAATCTATTCTCTTTGAGATTTACACTTTTGACCAGTTCTGATTTCCACATCTTATAGCATGTTTCCATATCTGTAAGATTAAGATTCGTAAATGCATTAGATAATGCGGTCAGCCACTTATTACCTATTGAGTGCCAAAAGAATAAAATCCTATGTGGTTTGCCACCAATAAATCTAGATCCATATACTACATCAGCAAATTCATCTAATATGGGTTGCAGCAATAGATTAAATTCTTGCGGATCATACTCAAGATCGGCATCTTGTATGATGATATAATCTCCTGTAGCTTCTTTAATGCCTGTTTGGAGTGCCGCTCCTTTTCCTTTGTTCTTTTCATGCTTAAAATACTTTAGAGGAACCTTTGGATAATCTTTCTTATACTTTAATACAATAGCCTCAGTTTCATCCTTAGAGCAGTCGTTAACTACTACTAACTCTTTTTGTACACCTCCAGTGAGATCTACCTCCATTATTTTGGTGAGAATGTTGCCGATCGTTGCTTCTTCGTTATATGCAGGAATAATTACCGAAAGTGTCTTAATCATATTAGAATTAATTGTAATGTTGAGAGCTAAAATAGCGTATTCTATCGAAATCTAGGTCAAAAAGAACATTGTCTCTTTTTGGAAGCTCAAAAGAAATTCGATGTCTATGAAAATAATCCGTAGTAATTGAAAACATAGTCATACTGTAGGGTATTTTAGCATATAGAAAGCACAACACTAAATAATATAAGATATGTTTGATAGACTGAAGGTTGGTAAAATAGTAAAAGAAACAGAAGATACGATATCTATCTACTTTGATATACCCAATGATCTTAGAGGAAAGTACAGCTTCAAAGCAGGACAGTACCTTACAATAAAGGCAAATATAGCTGGGGAAGAAATCCGTAGATCATATTCTATCTCTACTGCGCCTCATGCTGCATCACCTGCTGTGTCTATCAAGCGAATACATGGTGGTCGCATGTCTAACTATCTTCATGACCAACTCACTACTGGACAGTTACTTGATATATTAGCACCAGAGGGAAGATTTACAGTATTACCTGATGCTGCGTTGGCAAGAGACCATTATTTCTTTGCTGCTGGTAGTGGTATTACACCTGTGATGAGTATGATTCAAGATGTGTTAGAACATGAGCCTAAGAGTTCGTGCCACCTTATGTATGGAAGTAGATCTGAAAAAGGCATCATCTTTCATAACGTGTTGGATGATCTAGCGAAAAAACACGAAGGTCAACTAAGTGTATCGCATACTATCAGTCAACCTACTAAGGTAAAAGCTAGAGGAATTGGTGGCCTATTAGGCAAAAAATCTATATCCTGGAAGGGTGATACAGGCCGTATCGATATTGCAAAAGTAACTGACTTTTTAGCTAAAAACCCATCTTATACTAAAGCTCAACTATACTACATCTGTGGACCTGGTACAATGATCTCTAACGTAGAGGACGCATTACTCGAGCAAAGCATCAGTAAAGATCTGATCAAGAAAGAATATTTCGGTGGAGCTTCGGAGGCAAAGACAAAAAGTGCTAGTCCTCTAGCTACTGGTTCGTCTATAGTAACTGTCAAACTTAATAGTGAAGTCATTTCATTATCTATGGATAATAGTAAGACGATCCTCGATGAGCTAATAGACTTAGGGAAAGAACCACCATACTCTTGTACTAGTGGGGCTTGCTCTACCTGTATCGCCAAGGTGACATCTGGAGATGTGAAGATGGATGCTTGCTTTGCTCTAGATGATGATGAAATCTCAGATGGATACATCTTGACCTGTCAAGCTAGGCCAGAGACCCAAGAAGTTACTATAGAATTCGAAGGGTAGAAATTAAAGCATTCCTTGATCTATGAAACTATAATATCCGATATCCGCTACTATAATATGATCCATTAGAGTAATATCGAAGTACTTAACAGCTTCTTTGATTTTATTAGTAATCTCTATATCTGCTCTACTTGGCGATAAAGATCCGGATGGATGATTATGCACCAATATGATACTTTGTGCCTGAGTTTCTACTACTGCTTTTAGAATCATTTTAACATCTACTATGGTAGCAGTAGTTCCTCCAGAGCTCATTTTTTGCCTTCTGATCAGTTTGTTACCCTTATTGAGTAGTATAACCCACATCTCTTCGTGTGCCATATCGTCTATGGTTGATCGCATCAGGTCATAAGCGTCCTTGCTAGACGTAATGATAGGCTTAGTCTGAGGACCCGTAATCGATCTCCTTCTCCCTATCTCTAATGCTGCTGCAATAGATATTGCCTTAGCCTCTCCTATCCCTTTGAATTTCATGAGATCAGCAATAGTTAGTTTACCTAGTTCATGGAGATTATGCTCTACAGAAAAGAGCACCCTTTTGGCCAATGCGACTGCCGATTCATCACGTGAGCCGGAGCCAAGTATAATAGCTATTAGTTCTGCATCGCTAAGGCTAGCTCTGCCCTTTAGAAGCATCTTCTCCCTAGGTCGATCCTCTTCTGCCCATGATTTAATGGATTCTATAGATGGTGTAGACATAAGAGTAAGATAAGGAGATTTTCGAATTAGAAGATAGCTAGCTTTAAATTCAACTACATATACAGATATTATTAGAATCATATTAAAAACGAGGCTGAAACCTCAATTACAAAAAAAGGCATATTAGTCTTTACCAATATGCCTTTGCGCTAATTTTTTTCTAAATGTTTAAAGTGCAGTACACTATGTATTTGCTAAATTATTTAGCTAAGCTCTTGTTGTACCAGATAGTAGAACGTTACTCTATTCTTCATTCTGATGCCAGACATTTTAACTGTTACTGTCTTTACAGCAGCCATTCCTTTGTCTTTGTCTTCCACACCTAGCTTCTTCACTACGAATCTTCTACGCACGGTCTCTAGCTCTGAATCATCAGTGCCAGATACGAGTAAGGCATCTTTGTTATCGATGACCAACCTAAGTCTACCAGCCAATATGTATAGCAGATCATGAGCCAGATTAGACGCACCAACTTCTTCAAGTTGTTTTATCGCCTGATCTTTAAGCTTTGCAAATTTTTATTTTACATCGCCCATTCTGTTGGGTTTTTTAGTAAATTAGTTCAACACAACCACTAACACATTCTTCTGTGATCGTGGTATGTATCAAGATATACAATGTGAAATTAATAAAAAGTATTCTGTTTTCTTCCTATGGCGTCGCCAATTTTTTAGATTTTACACAAATAAAAAAGTCAAAAAATAGAATCTCAGATCAAACTTAATGTGCTACTAAAACTAACTGCTTGATTCATTATAACTTAGCCAAAGCCTTATCTAGATCTTGAATAAGGTCCTCTATATCCTCAATACCCACACTTAACCTGATCAATGAGTCGGTCATTCCCACTTTGAGCCTTTCTTCTCTTGGAACAGATCCGTGTGTCATACTGGCTGGGTTTCCTATCAATGACTCTACACCACCAAGAGACTCCGCCAAAGCAAATAGGTGAGTTCCACTAAGCATTTTCTTAGCTGTATCTAAATTATCTTCCTTGAGATCAAAGCTAACCATACCACCGAAGTCTTTCATCTGTCTCTTAGCCACTTCATGATTGGGGTGAGACTCTAATCCTGG